>OGKO01000273.1_pt1 | contig 43667 bp, 28 predicted proteins | sample 1572451 | NCBI WGS metagenome assembly OGKO01 (sample SAMEA2582089, study PRJEB24529) | metagenome | biome: Human gut stool | place: China | collected 2011 | reverse complement strand
TTATCTCAAATTTGATAGCCCCAGTCTCTTCCTGCAACTCCCTTTTAGCTGTTTCTAAAATATCCTCTCCAGCTTCTCTATGCCCTCCCGGCACTTCATATGTATCTCTTTCTTTATGCTTGCAAAATACCCACTTTCCGTTACTCTGTGAGATAATTACTGCAAATTTCAATAGTTCGTCATTAACTGTATCATAAAATCTTACTTCCACCATATTTCCTCTCCATGTACATATCTATAATATTTCATTCTCAATAAAATCCGCAATTCCCTCTTCATCATTTGAACCAATTACAATATCCGCTCTCTCTTTTACCTCATCAATCGCATTCCCCATTGCAACACCTGTTCCACATAATTCAAGCATTCCGATATCTGCATAATCATCTCCAAATGCAATAATTGAATCTGTACTAAATCCACATACTTCCGTAATCTTCATAATTGCGTTTTCTTTCGTCACATTCTTTTTTGTAAACTTGTACCAAAATCCATCAGAGAAACGAATACAATCACAATCAGAGAGACTTCGAGCCAGCTTATCTGCCTTATCTTGATTAAATATCTCAACACACATTTTTAATGAACATTCGTTAAAATCTGAAAAATCTGTATAAATACTATCTCCCCAACTCTTATCTAACTTCTTAGGATCTATTTTATAATTCCAATAATGTGCATCTATTGTATCTATCGTAATTTCGCAATCATTTCCACAAATATTTCTTGCCATGTCAATCATCACATTAGTTTCTTCTTCGGAAAATTCTGCCCTATAAATATATTCTGTTTTGTATTTTACTAATGCCCCTCCACTCGATATTAAAATATCGGGCATCAATTCATTTAAAAATACCAAAGAGTTTTGCTCACTTCTGGAGGTAGAAACACCTATCAATATATCATTTTCCCTGCATTTTTTTAGAGCTGATAACGTTCTAGTTGATATTGTTTTGTCACTCTGTAATAAAGTTCCGTCTAAATCAAGTAAAAGAAGTTTGCATTTCTTCATATCATTTTTTCCTTTTCATTCATCTCAATAATTACATTTGCATCAATTACTCTCCCCACAAATAGAGCCAAACTAGAGCCATTCGATAAAACAAATGCCGGAAGCCCGCATAAATACAGGCTTTCGGCATTTTAATCCATTATTCAAACTCAATCGTCCCAGGTGGTTTGCTCGTCAAATCATAGAATACTCGATTGACTCCTCTTACCTCGTTTATTATTCGGCTCATGACTGTCTGAAGCACCTCAAATGGTACCTGTGCGGACTCAGCAGTCATAAAGTCGATGGTGTTGACTGCGCGGAGTGCAACTGCATAGTCGTATGTTCGCTCGTCACCCATGACGCCGACTGAACGCATGTTGGTGAGTGCGGCGAAGTACTGGTTAGGCATCCATGAAGGTGCCGCGCCATGCTCGCTTCTGTAGGCTTCGACAGCCTTGTCAACCTCCTCGCGGTAGATTGCATCGGCGTCCTGAACGATGCGGACTTTCTCTGCATTGACCTCACCGATAATTCGTATGCCAAGACCCGGACCAGGGAATGGCTGACGGAATACGAGACGTTCAGGTATTCCGAGTTCAAGACCTGCCTTGCGGACCTCATCCTTGAAGAGGTCGCGGAGCGGTTCGATGATTTCCTTGAAATCCACGAAATCAGGAAGACCGCCTACGTTGTGGTGGGACTTGATTACCGCGGATTCGCCGCCGAGACCTGATTCAACGACATCCGGATAGATTGTTCCCTGTGCGAGGAAATCAACGGCACCGATTTTCTTAGCCTCCTCCTCGAATACACGGATGAACTCCTCACCGATTATTTTGCGCTTGCGCTCAGGCTCCGTGACACCTGCGAGCTTGCTGTAATATCTCTCCTGAGCGTTGACTCTTATAAAGTTGAGGTCGAACTGACCTGAAGAACCGAATACAGCCTCAACCTCATCGCCCTCATTCTTTCGAAGAAGACCGTGGTCTACGAATACACAGGTTAACTGCTTACCGATTGCTCTTGAAAGAAGACCTGCTGCAACGGAGGAATCAACACCGCCTGAGAGGGCGAGTAAAACCTTACCGTCACCGACCTTTGCACGAATATCTTTGATTGTATTTTCAACGAAAGAATCCATCTTCCAGTCGCCGGCACAGCCACATACATTCTTTACATAGTTTTCAAGCATCCTGGTACCCTCAACTGTATGAAGTACCTCAGGGTGGAACTGGATTGCGTAGAGATTCTTTGCCTCATTCTGTGCGGCAGCAACAGGGCAGTCAGCCGTATGTGCCACGATTCTGAAGCCCGGAGCAATCTTTGATATATAGTCAAAGTGGCTCATCCAGCAGGATGTAGCATTGGTGTCACTCTTTTGGTCATCGCATGTGATTCCGGCGATGTCAGATGCCGGAGTTCCGACTCCGTTAAATAAAGGTGATGTTGTATCAACAAACACCTCCGTCTTACCGTACTCACGCACAGGTGCTTTCTCAACCTTACCTCCGAGAACGTGCATCATAAGCTGGGCTCCGTAGCACAGTCCAAGTACAGGTACTCCAAGATTAAAAAGCTCCTCCGTGCAGGTTGGTGCTCCCGGCTCATAACAGCTGTTAGGACCGCCGGTAAGAATAATGCCCTTCGGGTTCATCGCTTTTATCTTCTCGATGTCCGTCTTGTATGAGTATATCTCACAGTATACGTTACATTCTCTGACACGTCTTGCAACAAGCTGGTTGTACTGACCGCCAAAGTCAATAACGACTACCATTTCTCTGCTCATTTTGTATCCTCCTGTATATTTTTTGAAACAGATAGGCATTTCTGCCTGCCGGCAGCCACGCACTATGTCCATTTATAAATTTATTACATCTTACAATAACTGTGATTTTCTTGTTCTCCTAACTCTCAAAATCACAATATCCGTTCGTCAATCGGGCTGTCACCCTGCTGCCGAACTTATTATATAATACAATAAACCCACATCTTTATCAAGGGAAACAAAGGATTTATTTTATAAAATAAATGAGTTCAAGCCGTTAACCTGATTACATATATTTACATATAAAACAGCATGGCATACGAATCTTACCGTCTCCATTCAAAGTTTCCCCTGCCCTCTCCACTCGGCTTTACTCAGTTCATAGTAATCGGCGGTGTATTTATATCCATCCCATTTTCTCACCTCGTCCCTGCTGTGTGAGTATTTAAAGCCAAGTGCCTTACACACTGCCGCCGAGTGTGCATTTTCATGGAAACATCCGTAAACGAATTTTGTGCCGCCGAGCTGTTCAAAGGCAAGCTTTACCAATGCGGTCGTGATTTCTTTGCCATAGCCTTTATTCTGGCATTTTTGCGCCACGCATATTCCGCACTCCTCGAACACGCCATGTGCCTCCTCCTTAACCCCACAGAAACCGACCGCTTCGTCATTTTCTTTCAGGCAGACAAAAAATGCGTCAAAGGTCTGCTGAAAACATATCGTCCTGCGAAGTCTTTTCTCCGCCTCATCAATTGTGTATGTCGGCTGCCACAGCATAGTTGAGGCAATTTGTTCATCCCGCCAGACATTGTTCCATATATTATAGAGGTCGGACTCTCCTGCCTTTCTGAGTATCAGATGCTCTGTCTCAATTTTCTCAATCATTGCTGTGCCTCCAGTATGTTTATTATCTGAATCAGCGTTCCGTTAAGACTGTCATCAAGCCTCTCGACGCACTCTATAACCAGAATATCGGCCTCACGGATGTCCTCTGCCAAATCCTGAACATTGTCCCTGTGTGCAATACTTATATGCGAAAAGTCACGCTCAAGGTACGGCATCATGTAAAGCCTGAACGAATCTCCTATCATGACAAAATTGCTTTCGTTTGCAGCCGTCGATTCCGTCCGGTATACCGCACTCTTCTCAGTATGTATTATGTTGATTTCCCCCTCTGTGTTGAAGAGTTCAACCTCAGGTCTGTAATTCGGAACATGGTCATAATCTCTCTCGTAATCCTGCCAGCTGAGTCCTGCCGTTATGACAAGTCCCCATATACAGCCATCATCATTGTACGGCACACTATCCGGTTCAACATAGGCAAGCCCCATGTCCTTATATAATGCCTGTGTGGCAATAAAACTTCCGTAGTGGTTCCAATGAGAATCGTACTTATAATATGTGCTCATCACAGTCTTTGCTGCACGAAGCTCTTCAATAGGATAAATAATCTTTACCGATGAATTCTGTCTTACATAATCCACGAACCTCGGCACTCTTTTGTATGTATTCTCAATTATATATGTCGGCATATACTCCGAATAAACCTGCTCCTTGTTCGGAGCGATCATGAATTCAAGCTGTATTCCGCGGCTGTCACACAACTGCTGCAGTCTGTTCATCAGTGTGAGTTTATCCTGCATCTGCTGCTCGCTCATAAGATTGGTTCCACAATAATAGCCTATACTGTTGTCATAATTGCAAAACATCCAATCATCGCGCCCGAACACGGTCCCGTTCATTTCACGCGGCGGCAGATAGTTCAAATCACCCGACATTTGACTGTCATCCTGTCCTTCCGAAGACGGAACTTCTAAGTCCGAAGTCCCTGAACTTTCCCTTTCCGCCACATCGGTCTCACGTTCAGAAGGCTGCTCACTTGACGGCTCGATAACATTCGTTGGTGCTTCGCCAGTATCAGATTCCTTATCCCCTGTGTTCACGGGAGCCGTGCTCACATTTTCTGCCGGACCCTTGGTATCCTCAACGGTATTTTCGCCGGTGCAAGCATCCGAAGCTTCTGCATTGTCGGCATATCTGCCGGAATTATTTCTTCTCTCAATAAGCGCAACAAGAACGGGCTGTACATTTGAGGAGTACGCCCGTTCAAGTCTGCTGTTAATTCTTCTGTTAAGTGTAATCAGTATGCTCCGGTAAGGTGCATGGTCATTATAGAAGCTGTCAAGCTCTGCCGTTATGCCCGCAAAATTACTGCCGTCAGGCATTGAAGCAAGCTCCCTGTTCTCTCCAAGGTCATAGTCAAGCCTCTCCATCACAGTCTGATTTTCTCCGCATACTGCCTTAATTATAAGCCATGAAATCTGTGGAAGCATAAGTATTGAAAGGAAAAGGACCATGGACACCAATCGTATAATCTTTTTTTCCTTATTTTTTCCAGCCATGCCCTTCTCCTTCTAATCCGATATTATTTTTGTCAATGATATTGGTATCGGCATTTTCTACTGGCGGTAAGTCTGTAAGAACTCGCCAAGCTTTCCGAGTGCCTCATCAAGCACCTCAACACGCGGCAGGTACACAATTCTGAAATGGTCCGGCTGCTTCCAGTTAAAGCCTCCGCCGTGAACCAAAAGCACCTTCTTCTCCTTGAGGAAGTCGTAAGCAAATTTCTCGTCGTTGGTGATGTTGAACTTCTTGACATCAATCTTAGGAAATGCATAAAACGCTGCTTTAGGCTTCACAACGCTCAGTCCCGGAATATCATTTATCGCCTTGTACATGAATTCCCTCTGCTCATAGATACGTCCGCCCGGAATAATGTAGTTCTTTACACTCTGATATCCACCGAGTGCGGTCTGGACTATGGACTGAGCCGGAACATTTGAGCAAAGACGCATGTTGGACAGCATATTGATACCCTCGATATAGTCCTTTGCAACATCCTTATTTCCGCTTAAAATCATCCAGCCTACTCTGAAGCCTGCTATCATATGCGACTTTGAAAGTCCGCTGAAGGTCACGCAGAACACATCCGGTGCAAGTGAAGCAATCGAGATATGCTCACCGTCGTCCATTACAAGTCTGTCGTATATCTCATCCGAGAAAATAATGAGCTGATTTTCCCTTGCAATCTGAACTATCTGCTCTAACACTTCCTTCGGATAAAGTGCTCCGGTAGGGTTGTTAGGATTGATAATTACGATTGCCTTGGTCTTTGAATTTACCTTCTTCTTTATATCATCAATATCGGGATTCCAGTCTGACTGTTCATCGCACAGATAATGCACGACCTTGCCTCCCGCAAGAGTCGCCGTGGCAGTCCACAGAGGATAATCCGGCGAAGGTATCAGAATCTCATCTCCGTCATCCAAAAGGGCCTGCATACTGAGGTTTATAAGCTCGCTGACTCCGTTTCCGGTGTAAATATCATTGATTTCAACATTCGGAATATTCTTAAGCTGTGCGTACTGCATGATTGCTTTTCGTGCCGAAAAAAGTCCCTTAGAATCAGAATAGCCCTCACAGTCCGTGAGCTGCTGTCTCATATCATAGACAACCTCCTCCGGTGCCCTGAAGCCAAACGGTGCCGGATTTCCGATATTGAGCTTAAGTATATGCATTCCCGCATCTGCCATGCGGTTAGCCTCCTCTACAACAGGACCTCTTACGTCGTATAATACATTATCAAGCTTAGATGATTTTGAAAACTGTCTCATAACATTCTCTCCCATATTCTCTGCATTTGCTGCATACGCATTATTTGAACTTTCCTTACTGATTGAACTTTTTGTTTTTACGGTCTTATCATCCGCATCTGCCGCTCCGCCAAGCCATTCCTCATCCACATCAAGTGTTTTTGCAAGTACACTTAAGATGTCCTTCCTTGGTTCAGTCTTTCCACTGAGATATTGACTCATGTGGCTCTTGCCGATGCGTACACCATATTCACGGCCAATAGGCTCTGCAAGACGAATCACGTCTACCTGCTTATACCCCTTGGCCTCCATCGCGTCTTTAAGGCGCTGCGCTATGTGTGACATATTTCCTCCTAAAATCTAAATAAATATTTACGAAACCTGACGTTGTACGATTTTACTATATTACCGCCGGGCACGCTCTCGCTACATTATTGCTCGTAACAGTGCATAAGCGGCTAAAATACAGCCGCTAAACACTGACGGCAATAAAGTACCCGGCTTGCAATATAGTAAAATCGCACAACTGTTATGTGGCTGCTTTTCCATCGCAAATATCTGTGATTTACATATTGCTCCTATGCCATGATAACACACCGCCTCATTAAGTTCAAGTCGGAATTGAACAAGTTCAAAGCTTTATGTGCATAATCGATATATTTATGTACGTCTGCGACTATGGGAGAAGCTTAGTCGTTCATGGTATTCTGTTAAACTGTCAGCAATTTCTGCCATGGAAGGCAGAAAAGGTGCAATGTGGACACGGAAGTCCACTTTGCACCGATTGCGTCAGTATATATATAACTACATGCAGAATGCCTTGAACAACTTAGCTTCGTACATCGGAGCCAACGTATATAAACATACCGATTATGCACTTAAATTTTAAAATGTCTCAGGCTGTTTTCCCCTTAATATCTCTTTAAGCATATACGTCCTATTAAATGGAAATGAGAAGTAATACCCGTCCGCGAAATCTCCGCTGAGTTCAATCATTCTTCTTGCAAGTTCAATTCCGACCTGCTCGCCTGCTTTTCTGCTTCCGTTCTCGGGATATTTTTCAATAAGTTCGTCAGGCACATTCACTCCTGCAATCTCATTTTTCATGAAGAGAGCGTTCTTTCGGCTGATTAACGGCATTATGCCGCAGAGAATCCTTGCACCCGTCTCCCTCTTTATGTACCTGAGTCGTTCTACGTCCTCCTCACTGAATACGGGCTGGGTAAGGAAGAATTGTGCCCCGGCATCCATCTTTTTCTTCACCCGTGCAAGTTCAACCTCAAGATTTCTTCTGCCCTGATTGATTGCTCCACCGTAGCAGAGCGGTCTGTCCGTGAAGGTTTCCTCATTCATCTCTGCAGCAATTCTCATGAGCCCGACCGAATCAAAATTGAACACAGACTTGACCGTCTCCCTGACCATTGACGGGAGCGGGTCGCCCGTTATTATCAGCATATTGTATATGTCGTTTATTCTTGCTCCCATGAAAAGCGAGCGCATCGCAACGGCGTTCTTGTCGCGGCAGCATATATGCGGCATGACCTGAATTCCTGTCTCGCGGTGCACCTTGTCAGCCATGAGAACAGAATCAACTCTTGTTCGACCCGACGGCGAATCCGGGAAGGTCAGGACATCCACCCCCGCTCCGACAAGCGCGTGTGCCGACTCAAGAAGCTTCTCGTCGTTGGCGTCAAAAGGCGGCGCAAGTTCAACTGCAATGAATTTTTTGTCCTTCACATTGCCGTTCTCGTCGTAGAGAAAGCCTGCCCGCTTCTTTTTTGCAGTGCCGTCAGTCACATCGGAATTGAACTTTTTAGGCTGTCCTGCCATATCTGCCGGCTCATGAAGCAGCTCATCTGCCATCGCATCCGCGACAGCCCTTATCGTGTCAGGCTTTGTTCCGCAGCAGCCTCCGACCATACTCACGCCGAGGTGCGCTATCTCCCTCATTTTTCCCGCAAAATATATCGGTGCATTCCCAAAGTGCATCCTGTTTCTCGTAAAATCAGGGTAGCCCGCATTTGCAAGTGCCGCAAAATATTTGTCCGACGGAAGGCTCAGATTACCGATAAGCTGCTCCATATGTCCAGCACCGACACCGCAGTTAAGCCCCACCGCATCGACCGGAAGCTTTGAGATGTCAGCAACAAGCCTTTTTGCACTGAGCCCTGCCGTGCTGTAGCCGTACTGATTCACGCTGAAGCATACACTTATAAATACATTCTCAGACTGCTCCCTAATATATTTTATCGCAGGCGCAATCTCCTCGCAGTCGGCAAAGGTCTCAAAGTGAACCGCATCCACTCCAAGCTTTAACAGTCTGTCAGCAAGCCTTATGTACTCCTGCTCGTTTTCGATTTTCTCCATGCCTGCCATTCCCAGAATCGGCCCGATGTCTCCTGCTATGAATATCGGGTCACTCCTTTTGCTGAGTGAAACCGCCTCTCTCGCCGCTTTTACAGCCGCATCAAGATTTTCCATGATCTCGTTCTCATTTTCCGAGAGCATTCTGCTGTTCGTCGCATAGGTGTTGGTTCTTATGTACGACGCTCCAGCTGCTAAGTACTCAAGATGTATTTCAAGCACACGCTCGGGATGCTCCGTGTTTGCAAGCTCCGGAAGTTCATTTGTGCCGTATTTTTCTGCATAGTAGGTTCCAAACGCTCCATCGGTAATAATTGTATGAGTTTTCAGATATTCGTGTAAATTCATTAGTATACTTTCCTTTCTGCCTTGACTCTGAATACGCTGAAGATATGAGCTCTCACGCTGAATCTTCCCTCCTGCATACCTGAATGCCCGGCTGTAAAGCGGACATTCGCAATCCGTACTTATTAATCGAGATTACCTTGTGCCCCCATATTAAGTGTAATCTCTCTGCCGCTCATACCCTGCCATCCTTTCCATCGTCTTTATCCTGATTATAGACATAAAACTCCCGCGTGACAACAGTTATTCTACCTGTATGATTAAAAAGCTCCACCACACACTCTCAAAAATCTCCTATTACAGAACAAAGAATGTGCCTTGGCACATTCTTGCGCCTGCGGCGGTCGCTTGAGACATCTGCATTGTACGCCACAGTGCGCATCCCCGCGGAGCGTTTTTGTGTAATAGGAACGAAGTTTCCTATTACACAAAAAACAACCTCTGCACGCAAATCCCATGCAGAGGTTATTTTTGGCTCCGGATATTTTCAATTACTTATCTGTATCATTTTCAATGTACAGATCTATTCCTCTTTTAAGCCTTAAAAGACCGTCCATAAGCCTGCTCTTCTGGCAAGCCACATTAAGTCTCAGAAAGTGTTCACCTGTGCGTCCGTATTGCACACCGTCTGACAGATACAAGCCTGTTTTCTCTCTTATAAAATCTGCCAGTTCCTCGGAATTCGAACATATCCCCGTGCAGTCAAGCCACAAAAGATATGTCGCCTCCGACCTGACAAGCTTAACCTGTGGAAGCTGATCCTTGACATAGGTATCCACAATAAGCTTATTCTCATAGATGTACTCTCTGAGAGCATCAAGCCATTCACCGCCCTCATTGAAGGCTGCTATGGCTGCCCATATCGCAAACGCATTAGGCTCCGCTACCTCATCGGTATTAAGACCTCGGTTCACCTTATGCCTTAAAAATTCATCCGGCACTATCGCTGCCGCCGTCTGAAGTCCCGCCATATTGAATGCCTTTGTAGGTGCCACGCAGGTCACGCTTATCTCACGGCATGTATCAGATACTGAGGCGAACGGAATGTACCCCTTCCCCGGGTCCGTTATGTCACAGTGTATCTCATCAGAAACAACAATCACATGATGCTTCTTGGCAAGCTCACCAACCCTCGCAATGGTGTCTCTGTCCCATATCTTTCCAACAGGATTGTGCGGATTGCAGAATATCATCATTGTGGTCTGTGGCTGTGCCATGGCATCCTCTAATGCATCAAAGTCAATCGAATATTCCCCGTCGTTATAACTTAACGGGCACTCAAGCACATTTCTTCCGTTGTTCACAATCGAATTGAAGAAAATATTATACACAGGTGTCATGATAAGCACATTTTCTGCAGGCGTAGTGAGCTTTCTCACAACACTAGAGAGAATCGGCACTACACCTGTTGAGAAAATCAGCCAGTCTTTCTCAATACGGAAGCCGTGTCTCTCCTCCCACCATCTGATGTAGGCATCATTCCACTCATCGGGAATAATCGAGTAGCCGAATACACCGTGTTCAACTCTCTTCTTAATAGCGTCAATGATAACGGGAGCCGTCTTAAAATCCATGTCGGCAACCCACATCGGCAGCTCATTCTCCTTCACATCCCACTTGAGCGAATGTGTCCCTCGTCTGTCCACCAATGTATCGAAGCTTTCTCTGTATTTCTCGTCCATGCTTACCTCCTTGTAATATCCTGTTTCACCGTGACAATCAAGCTACCACTTGATAATATCTGTCTTATCCTTAATTTCCCCACACACAATCTTTGTATTGCCTTCCTCAATGTAATCCTTCTGGATAATCAGTGTGTCGATGTAATCAGCCTTTATTGTTCCTGATGAAGGATTGAGCACACTTGTGATTCCGCTTGTAATCTCTGCATCCACGCTGGAATATTCAAATGCAAGCGTCGTGTTGATAAGCTTGCAGTTCTTCATGATAAGATTGTCGATATAGCACATTCCCTGAAGGCTCTCGATTGTACAGTTGATGAGCGTCAGGTTCTTTGCATTCCAGCCGAGATATTCACCGGAAATAAATGAATCATATACCGTAACATTATCTGTGTTCCAGAATGCATCCTTGGAAAGAAGCTTGGAGTTGCGGATTTCCATATTCTTTGTTCCGTCAAAGGAATAATTTCCCACAAGAGTAAAATTATCCGCCTTTATATTGTTGGTGTTAAATGCAAAATAATCGCCCTTTGCAAATACATTGTCCATGGTTACATTGTTGCAGTTCCAAAGTGTCTCGGCAGCATTAGGAAAAGACACATTGCGAAGTGTCACACCGTCAGCCTTTCTTATATTCTTCGGAGCCTCTATGACAGTATCCTCTATACTGATATTGTCCGTGTACCATATTCCTGCTCTCGCCATGTCAAAAAGTGTACAGTTCTTAAGGCTTATGTCCTTACAGTACCACAACGGGTATTTATATCTGAAAAGTGTTGTATCTATCTCCAGCCTTCTGCACTCCTTGAGCGGTGACTCCCCCCTTTCAAATACCGAATCGCTTATCTTAGCGTCAAATGTATGAAACAGAGCCCTCTCCTCTGTAAATGTCTGCTGTGTAAATTCCATTCTAAAATCCTCCTAAGTCAAATTTCTCATTTTTTTATTGTCAATGCTATTTGCAAGCCGCTTCGCTGCCTGCTCATATAAAATCACTGCTTCGCATCTTATTTTATAAATCATGAACCCAACTTTAGGTCAAGCATTATTTCACTTTCGTTGAGTTCCTGTTCAGGCTCAAATTTCTCTCCCGCCATATACTCATAGATAGAGGCTAAAAGTGCCCTTGCCTCAGGATATTCCTGACTGTTATGAAGTTCCATTGAAGACAGCAGCATCTTTCCACCCATGCATCTAAACTCCATGAGCTGTGCCATCGGTCTGAGAAATGCATAGCTGTCCATCTCGGTAACGATGGCTTTCATCCTGCGCGGAAGTATAAAAGCACGCTTCGTCGCCATAATCCACCACTGCCAGTCAGTATGCTTATCCGTAGGGAATCCCGTGAAAATCGGATGCTCCACATCTATAAGCTGTCCCATTCCTCCCTCCTGATCAGCGAAGGTTCCCACCGACCAGAAATCCGTGGTGAACTGCGTCCTGATTGATGCCGGCAGGCTCTCCTTATCCGCATCAGGTGACAGATATACTCTTCCGCCGGCTCTCAGGATTTCTCTCGCCTTGTCGTCAAATCTTCTCGTCTCATATACATTGTCAGGGCACACCGGGATGACCTTTTTGTACACCCATATCGGATACTCCGATTCGGTCAGCACTCTCTCATCAGACACAACTTCAACATAGAGCATGAGTGCCTCCGATTCGTCAGTGAAATCAAGTGCGATATCAAGATTCCCTGCAATCGTGTGTACACCTTTCCTGCATAACACCATTCCGAGGCTGCCGTCCGCCAGTACCGCTTCATCCGCACTTTCTTTCCGTTCCACATTCGCTTTGCATTTTCTGTGGCATATTCTGTACACCAGCTCGCCCTCTATATCCGTTTTCCCGAAGTTGGCAACATCAACCTCGGCAGTGAGTCTCTCTCCTGCCTCGTATGTGTAGCGCTCAAGCTTTACAAGCGGCATACACTCCTTAAAAAATTTCCTGAATTCAGCAGGATTGGCAAAGGCGTAAGGCTTAGGCTCAAGATGAGAGTTCATCATTCCCACAAGTGCGGTTCCCTGTCCCGGAAAATCCTGTAATCCGAGAAGTGATATACCTGACAGCTCTCGCGTCCTCATCGCTGCCTCAATCTCCTCGCGGTACGCAAGTCTTGAGAGTTCACCCGTCGCCTCAACATACTCCTTCCACTCATCAGCAAGTCCTTGTTCCTCCACGCGCTGCTTAATAAGCTCAAGATTAACCGGAAGTGAGACTCCCCTGAACATATTAAGCTCATCAAAATCAGGCAGAACCTCGAACTGTCCGACCTCGAAGCTGAACACCGGTTTCTTATACTGCTCCCTTATACTCTCCATCGCCATGTCATAATTATGGTCAGCCGACGGATAATTCTCATTTATATACCCCTTCATTCCCGAAAATGTGCCCCTGATTTTCACCTCATGGCAGCTCTGTGACGTGTAGAAATCGCTGTCCGCATCACAGCCCTCCTCACCGTAAAAAGCGTTGGAGCCGTTCGCGTACAGTCTTGTATCGTCCATATTCTTCGCAAGCCTTACAAGGCTGTTCATGCGCTCCCTTCCAAGCTCCTTGGTCTGCAGCTCATTTCCGAGCGTCAGCATGACAAACGAAGGATGATTTGCGAGTGTCCTTATTATACCCACAAGCTCCGCTTTGTAGTACTCATAGCTCTCCCCCGTCTCAAAGGCATCCCTCGGATTCCAGTTCGACAGCTCGGGCTGCAAAAGCATTCCAAGCTCATCCGCCGCAATAAATGCCTCCTCGGGTGCACAGTGCGAATGAAAGCGCACACAGTTGATTCCGTAGCTTCTATATCTTAAAAGTATCTCTCTCCATTCGTCAACGTTCATCGGTGCATGGCCTGTCTCAGGGAACTCAGCACAGTTAGCCTCACTTCTCAGAAAAATCGTTCTTCCGTTAAGAGCAAGCCTTCCTTTTCCGTCATCACCGAAATTCCTGATTCCGAACCTTACCGTATGCTCATCTGTGCATTGCGTACTACCGTTCGTATATAGTTTTGCTGTCATATCATATAATATTCCGCAAGCTTCATCCCATAGCCTCACATTATCGGCAGGCTTCAGGTTCGGAAATCTTATCTTTCCTTCTTTGCCGGCCGGAACCTCCACTGAGATGTCCTCATTGAGCGCATCTGAGCTTAAAACAAGCCTGTAACCCGATTTATCTGCAAGCTCTGTCTCGACACAAACCTCCAGGACAAAATCCTCTGCCGAATTAATCTTATTTCTGTTATTTTCAAACTTTACCCTCGGATATACATAAAGCCCCGATATAAAACTCTGCGGCTTAGTGTACATAACAAGCTCTCCTGCTATTCCGTTCCAGTTAGTCTGAGTCTCATCGGTCGCGGCAGACGAATAGCATATCGCGTCCTTTGGCATGTCCGGATAGCTGTTATCCGATATGAAGGTAAGCTCATGCGTTCCCGGCTCAATTCCCGTAAGTTCAAATATATATGGTGTGCTCAATGTCCCCTTCAAAAATACACCGCACTCTTTTTCATCAACCATAAGCCTTAACGCCCTCGCACGCTCGGCCTTTATAAACAATCTGTCTTTTCCGTAATCGGCAATCTCAACCTCGCGGCTTATTCTCGCCTCGCCCTCATATGTGAACCGCCTCGTAAATCTAGTTGCAATAGGTGCATCCTTGTCAATCTCACCCTCCGCATTGCCAAGTGCCGCATCGGGATGCCACTGGTTCGCGCCGCAATCCTTGTGCCCGATTCCGCTCTCATCAAGCGTCCCCGGCAGTCTCATGGTTCCCACGGTTCCGTCTGCAAGTCTTACATCCCATGTTCCATCCAATGAATATATTATTCTTTCACTCACTTTTACCCTCCTGTATATCGCAAGCTGCTCTTACGATATTACCTCCCATATTCTCTGTATCGTCTCTTTAATGCGTTCTGCATACACACCACAGTAATTTATCACCAAAGTATGTGTATCGCCGTGCGGCTGTGCCATGTACTCCGATGTGCACGCCACGTTGATATCCTTTTCCCTGATTCTTGTGACCAGTTCCTTATCCGCCAGCTTCGTGTCAAGTTCAAGAAGAAAATAAGTTCCTGAACTATTCTCATATATATGCGAAATACCGCCAAGCGGTGATTCCTTAACCGCCTCAAACAGACTGCCTCTCTGGCTCTTGAAATAATTTCTCATGTGATTGATATGACGTTCAAAATAGCCTTCCGATATAAACCTTGCAAGTGCATACTGCTCCATACTCGGAACAGTGCCTGAATAGAAACTCAAGCCCTCCTCATAGCGCTGCGCAAGCTCATACGGCAGCACCATATAGCTTATTCTAAGTGACGGAATAAGCGTCTTTGAAAATGTGTTAAAATAGATAACTCTCCCATTCCCGTCAAGACTGTACAGCGTCGGTGCCGGCTTTCCCTGATACCAGAATTCGCTGTCGTAATCATCTTCAATAATATAATATCCCTTCCTGTCAGCCCATTCAAGAAGCTCCGTCCTCCTCTTTACAGGCATGACCGTTCCTATAGGAAAATGCTGTGCCGGGCTTACATGAACCACGTTGCATCCGCTCTCATACAGGCTGTTCATATCAACTCCATATTCATCTCTCGGAACGCTCTTCCACTTGGCATGGTACATATCATACAGACCTGTTATCTTCTGACTTCCTATATTTTCCACAGCCCATGTCGCATCGTCTAACAGGCAGAAAAGACGTCCGTACATGCTGTCCGTCCCCGAGCATATAACTATCTGTGAGGGAAGCACCTGCATACCTCTGAACTCATGAAGAAACTCGGCAAGTGCCAGCCTCAGTTCATATACTCCATTGTACGGAACCGTCTTTAGAAGCTGCTCAGGTCTCTCCGACAATGTATCCCTCAAAAGCTTTGCCCAGGTTGAGAACGGAAATCTGTTTCTTCTTATTCGATTCGATTTGAGGTCGGCAAAATAAGCATACTCAAACTCCTCTTCCGCTTTTGGTCTTATAAGACAGCTTGCCTGAGGTGCACAGCCTGTATCGTTCACAAAATAGCCCTTTTTTTCACAGCTTGTTATATATCCCTCAAGCAGAAGCTGTGCGTAGGCATTCTCAACCGTTATGACACTTATGTTAAGATGCTTTGCAAGACTTCTCTTAGACGGAAGCTTTTCACCTATACCGATTCTTCCCGACAGAATATCGTTCTTTATACACCGATACAGGTAATCGTACAGAGGCAGTTCCTGCCTGTTATCCATATTGTATGTGAGCATTCTCCTGCCTCCCGATAAATTTTTTATACTACAGCTTTACAAGCACCGAGCCATGTGCCGGGATTTCATACTCAAGCAGCCTTCCGCCGCTCACCCGATAGTCGGCTGCATTAAAGCTTACATGCCTTCTCTCATCATCGAGATTAAATAGAGCAATATAGCTTCCCTTATCCACAGCCTTTTCCTCTGTCGGTTCATTTATCCATGCGGCGAACTTGTCCGTGTGTACAAGCTGCCTGCCATGTCTGCCCTCGGCAAGCAGTCCGAGTATCTGCTCATCCGTTATCAGCTTCAACGTCTCGTCGTCAAGCTTGGTCAGCTCGCAGCCGAGCATCAGCGGTGAGCCGAAAATGCACCACAAGGTCAGCATCGTGCGCTGCTCATCCTCAGTAAAATTGGTTCTTCTCTCCTGACCAAAGCCCTTTCCGAGAAAACCAAGCGGCAGCATATCACAGTCGGGGTAACAGCCCTTCTTCACATGGTCCTGCCATCTCTCGCATCTTGTGAACATATCCTTAAGTGCCTCCCAGTTATCCCAGAAGTCATCCGTAATCCTCCACATATTTGCATGCTCACTGTAATTCCACGCACGGTCCACATGTGCAGGTCCCGGCGATAAGCTTAACACTATCGGACGTCCGCACTTTAAGATGGCTTCATGCAGCATCCTCGTCTCATGCCAGCCCGAGAACTTTAACGGCTCCTTATACATCCAACTGTCACATATATCATCACATTTTATAAAGTCAACGCCCCACTCGGCGTACATCGAGGTTATCGAATCATAGTACGCCTGTCCCGCCTCATTGTCCTTAACACCGTACATATCGGGATTCCAGCCGCATATTGAGAACGCATCCGCTGCCTCGTCCGCAGTGTATGTGCTTGCGTATATCGGAAGATGCCTGTGCGCCGCATCCCTCGGAATTCCTCTCATGATATGGATTCCGAACTTGAGTCCCTTAGCATGTATATAATCCGCCAGCCATTTAAAACCGCTTCCGTCAACTGACGAAGGAAATCTTATCGGTGACGGCTGCATCCTGCCGTACTCATCCATCTGCACATCGCCGAACGGAATGTACTGGTACTCCTTTCTCCTCGTGCCGGCATCATTCGAGTACCACTCAATATCCACAACTATGTATTCCCAGCCCGATTTTTTAAGCTTCTCCGCCATAAAATCAGCATTCGCAATGACATCCGCCTGTGTCACGGTCGTGTCGTAATAGTCGTAACTGTTCCACCCCATAGGAGCAGTCACCGCAAAATCATTCTTGTTCATGAAAATACCTCCTATTACATTATGAATTTAAGTTGCACCCTACTGTTATTTATTGTACAATAAATAAAATCTATATACACGAGAGGTGCAGTATGTCTGTTTCAAATACATCTAACATTAAGGTCATAGGCGTTGCCGGAGGCAGTGCTTCCGGAAAGACAACCATTGTCAATATAATCCGTGAACATTTCGGTGACAATCTTGCCGTTCTCAGCCATGACAGCTACTATAAGGCTCACAACGAGCTCAACTATGAGGAACGCTCCAAGTTAAATTATGACCACCCTGACTCATTCGAGACTGAGATGATGGTCGAGCATGTCCGCATGCTAAAGAAAGGCATCCCCGTTGAAGTTCCTATATATGATTACTCCATCCACAACAGAAGTCAGGCCACAACACTTGTCGAGCCTAAGAAGGTTGTAATCGTCGAGGGTATCCTCATTCTTGAAAACAAGGAGCTCCGCGACGAGATGGACTTAAAAATCTTCGTCGACACCGATGCCGACGAGCGGCTTATGCGCCGTATCAAGCGTGATATGGTCGAGCGTGCACGTACCGTAGAGTCGATACTTACACAGTACCACGACACGGTGAAGCCTATGCACGAGGCATACATTGAACCATCCAAGAAATACGCAGACATTATCATTCCGCGCGGCGGTCAGAACACCTCGGCGATAGAACTTCTCTTAAGCCACATCGACTCACTGTTAAAATAAATTACATACTATTCAGGATAGGTAAGTCTTTCAGGGCAGAGGTTGTCAAGTACCTCTGCCTTAAATTTACGCGCATAGGTCTTAGCTTCCATCACATTGTTGTCAAGATAGTTACCGCAGTCTCTCGGTGAATATCCCGGAATATCGCATTCCTTGTCGGAGAAATCAATGATAAAATCAATCATCTCACCTATAACGCCAACAATATCCTTCGACTCAAGATCTCCCGCAAATATTACATAGAATCCTGTTCTGCATCCCATCGGTCCAAAGTAGATTGTTCTGTCCTTCCACTCCTCACTGTTTCTAAGAAAAGTAGCCCCAAGATGCTCAATCGTGTGAATTCCCGCCGTGTCCATAACAGGCTCAACATTAGGTCTTGTAAATCTCAAATCAAATGTTGTCAAAACATTATCTCCCAGTCTGTCCCTTCTAGACACATATATACCCGCGAGCAAATCAATATGGTTTACCGTAAAGCTTGCAATCTTATTCATATAAAAAATCCTTTCTGCGCAACTTATTTTACAGCTATTACTCTACCACATTTGTTTTGATTTTTAAAGGCTGATGTGATATATTCATGGTGGTAGTCTTGCAATATTAAAGACACTAAAAAATGAGTGTGCCAAGGCACAGAAACGGATATTTTATGGAATGTGAAGCACAGCTTAAATCAGGCATGTCAGGGGAACAGCTTCTCACACTGGCAATGGATATGGGCGAACGAATGATAATATGCGGAGCCGAGGCTAACCGCGTTGAGGACACCATCAGAAGAATATGCACTGCCTATGGCTGCATCAAGGTTGATGTATTCTCAATAACCTCTTATCTGTCCGCGACAATCACCAAGCCCGATGGATGCCATGAGACACAGACAAGAAGAATTCATTCCTACAGCCACAATCTTGATAAGCTTGAACATCTCAATGCAATATCTAGATATATCTGCGTGAATGTTCCTGCATACAATGATATAGAAACTGAGATTTCAAATATACGCCCGGCACGCGACTTTCCATGGTACATGTCCATATTCGGATATATGCTCTCAAGCAGTGCGTTTGCCGTGTTCTTCGGCGGTTCAATACGCGACGGACTTGTTGCAGGAGCGTTATCTGCCCTTGCATATGTAATAGACCTGAAGGTCAAACCCCTCGGCATCAACATGTTAATATACAACTTTTTCTGTACCTTTCTGCTTGGTGTACTTGCAAGGTTCATTGGGCTTACCGGTGTAATCGACAACCTCGACAAGGTATTCATCGGACTTGTCATGCTCTACATCCCGGGAACACAGATGACCAACTCCCTCAGAGATATTCTGTGCGGAGACATAATGTCAGGCTTGTTAAGACTTATTGAAGCAGTCATGCTTGCAATATCTATCGCACTGGGATTTGCCACATCCGTGGTTGCACTCAATGTATTTTTTCATTAGATTTATAATTCAGCTTAAGCTTTTCATTGATTTGGAGACTCATCATGATACAGAGATACATCATCCAGGTTATTGCTGCCGGACTTGGTGCCGGCGGTTACTCAATTTTATTCAATATAAGACGCGATAAGCTTCTATATGCATCAGCGGGCGGTTCTCTCGCATGGATAATATATATCCTCGCCTCACAGATGACAACCAACGCCTTCATCACCAACATGCTCGCTGCGGCATTTTCCACGCTCTACTCGGAGATATTTGCACGCATCAAGAAGGCCCCGACAACCGTATTTTTAATACCTTCAATCATGCCGATGATACCCGGAGGCGGATTATTCTATACAATGTCCGCTGTCATCAACAATAACTCCGAACTGTTTGAGAAATACTTCATAACAACAATTGAGACAGCTCTCGGCATCAGTATCGGTATCATGTTCATGTCGCTGATTGGGGTTAAGCTTGTAAAAAAGGGGCTGCCCGGTCTTAAGAAGAACAGGTATACAGGTTTAAAATCATCGGTTAAACAAAAAAGCAAGGGAGGATATAATAATGAATGAGATTGATTTATCGGAAAAATTAAAGCAGCTTGAAGCTGAGGTTGACAAAGAAGTCAGTATACAGAACGAGACAAGGCAGCGTATCTGGGATGAGATGACGGGAAACAAGCCTTACGGTGATATACATCCCGACAGTATGGCATACAATTCCGACGCTGTGTCAAAGAACACCGGCATTCCGTCAGCGTCTCCCGCTGCGCCTGTTTCCTCCGGCAAAAAAATTACACTCGATGACATCAATGCTCCTGTGATAACAAAGCTTGATTTTCCGTCAGAAGAAAAATGGGCACTCACTCTCGCCGGAGGCGGTGCGAAGGGTGCATACCAGCTCGGTGTGTGGAAAGCTCTTCGCGAGATGCAGCTTGAGAAAAATCTTGTCGCCGTATCAGGCTCCTCCGTTGGTGCGCTCAATGCAGCCCTTATATCACTCAACGAATTCGATAATGCCAATACAATATGGACATCTATTATGCCGAAGCAGTTTCTCGACATCAATTTTGATACCATAATCGGTCCGCTTGACACTCTCGTAAAGCGCACTCTCACTAATGGCTTATGTTCCCGCGACGGTCTGATAAGCATCATAGACAATTACCTTAACCTTAAAGAACTTGCAGCCGCACGCATTCCCGCATACGTCTGTGTATCACACTACCCGTCAGAATGCATTGAATGTCTCAACGAAAAGCCTGAGCCTGAATATATAAGCCTCAGCGAAGTTGACGCTCACGATGCCAAGCAGTTTCTTCTGGCATCATCCGCAATGCCTTATGTATACCCGCCCGAGCTCATTCACGACAAAGTATACCGCGATGGTGGATTGTCAGACAACGTGCCCGTGCTTCCAATGACATCCGTAGGTGCCGACAAGCTCATAGTCGTAAAGCTTGAACCGGATGACAAGGTCAATACAGACCTCTATTCAAGATTCAGTGAGGTTGTGGAAATTGTTCCAAGCCGTGAGATAGGCGACCTGTTAGACGGAACTCTTGAATTCACCAACCGCAACGCCGAATTCCGCATTCTGCTCGGTTATTATGACGCACTCCGCACCTTCAGCCTTCGCATGTACAGACTGAACGGTCTCCCGATTAACGAGGCTGAAAAAAAGAGACGTGAGGATGCAGACTATGAAAAAATCCAGTCCATTCTCAGACAGAAACGCACCTTCGACAAAGCCGGCAGCAACATCGACAAGCTTAAAAATCTTCTTAACATGTAACCATAAAGTGCCAAAGCATAAATTCCTTATGTTTTGGCACTTTACTTTTCCGATTCTTATCCCGTATACCGCGTTTACTGTTACATTTGCATCACACGTCTATAAGTCGCGAAAATTTCTTGCCAACTCTGGGTAGGTGACAGTCAAAAATATTGCGTTTATCATTTATGTGTAGGCAAAATTTCAAGGCATTTTGCAGTTTGTACCCACACAATAATACTTTACACGGCAGTATACCTGCTTCACATATATAACTCACTCTGCATCTCCAAACATTTACCGATAAAATAACTTTCCGCAGAGTTCTTCATTTCTGAACATTCTTAATACTTCCCATGCAAAGCATTATGTCATGCCATACAGGCTGCCCGAACTGTCCTGTGAAATCCCGCCTTACATCCTACTTAAAAAGCGGAATGTTCAACAATGTACTTGTTGAATATTCCGCTTGAAATATTACACATAAAGGAGATTCACAATGAAAAAAACAATCGCTAAATTATTACTTTTATCAGTTATTCTTACGGGAATCCTCACAGGGCTTGGTATTATTAAGAATGATTCCAATAATAACAACGGATTTGTTCAGACATATGAAGATGAAACAGAGTACGATTGTCACAAATAATATTTATAATTGTGAAATTCTACACTTATATCTATTTTCAAAATAGTTGTCCTTGCGCAACTGACTCCAAAGCATACATTGATACAGATTATCACTGTATGCTTTTTTATCACCGTCTACTTCGTATGTATTCCATGCCATACTTGATAAATTTCTATGTATCATATGGATTCTACCGTACTTAAGCTGTGTCTCAATTACACTTTTTGATATTTCACTTGATTTCTCATATTTTCCCATGCTACCAAACAAACTTGCAATATATGGCATATATAATTCATAATTTCTTATGTTTCTCTGTGCATCTTCAGTAGCATAATCTTTATATCTATTATATATTGGCAAAATATACTTCAAAGCGTTTTCACAATCTCCATTATATCTATATTTTGCTGAAATATTATACAAAATAATCTCTTCATTATTTGATAAAAATATATTTCCACCGCTCATCAATGAATCTAATTTTACTGTCTTTTCGAGAATCTTGCATAATGCTTTAACATACTCAGAATACTCTACTTTTTTCAAACCATATGCAGCATTGACTTTTGCCCATTCCACAAATTGTTTATTTACAATATTCTTAGGCAATAACCCTTCAAGTTCTGCAAGTACTTTCTGACATTCATCATACTTAAATTCATTGCAATAGTTTTTCCACCTGTGATGAAGTTCAATAGCCCTTCTATCATCGGTTATGATACCCATTCGTTGATATCCGGCAGATAAACCTAATTTTTCAAGCAGTTCCTCCGCAATGTCGTGATGCGTATTCACCCTGTTGTGTTCAAGCCTGCGTAGTGTCTTTGACGAACACGACCACTGCTGTTCCGCTAACGTCTCCATGGTTATTCCGAGCATTGTCCTTCTGTCATGTATAACATCACCAATATTGTACACTGTATTTTCCTTGTAAAAATAACAGCAATCCTCCATGTACTCGGACACACCGTATTCCCTGCAGAGCGAGCGCAGTGCCTCAAGCCACTCCTGCGTCTGACGCGCTTTCCCGGTACCGTACTCACCGATGCCTCGTTCACAAAACACTTTTCTGATTTCTAATATCTCCGCGAGGTAGTATCTGACTGCATCATCGCGCAGAAAATCAAGTGCTTTCTCACAGTATGTATATAATTTCCCAAGCGTATTTTTTGATACACTCGAAAAAGCTTCTTCCTCATTTCTTCCTGTCATAAGCTTTCTGTACATATATACAACGGTCTTAGGATATATCTTTGCCCTTGCCGAAGTGCTGAATCTCGGATTCTCCATATAGGTCAAAATATCCTCAAACATGGTAATGCATTTGTCGTCACTATCCGCTCTCTCAGTATAAAAACGATACTCTAATACGATGTTAAGCTCATCAACCGACAGCCACAAATGCTTCAGATTCTTTACAGCCATATCAGGTATTGTATATTTTAATGCCTCGCCGTACATCCCGGCAATCATGTCTTTATCCGCTCCGCGCTTTGCCTCACATTGTATCTGCATAACCTTCGCAAACTGCATTCTCACAACATTCCTGCTATAAATTGATTTATACTCATCTATCAGCTCATACGCCCTGCTCAGGTCATTGTTCTCTATTGAATTTATTATTTCCCATCTTCTTTTCCATTCTCTGTAATCGTTATAGAAAAGATATGTCCCTTCATCCTCAAATACCATGCCGAGTCTGTCAGTAAGTCTTGTGAGTGTAGATGAATCCGGTTCCCTTCTGCCCGTCTCAATTCGACACAGATTTCCTTCACTCATAAGACCTGCACACAACTCCGCACGACCCACATTCTGCCTGTTTCTTTCATTGTAAAGCAGCATTCCTAAGCTCTCATTGTTATTTCCTGTATTTTTATTAAAAAACACTTTATTCAACAGCCTCACCCTTTGTCTATCAAAAATATCTCGTTGGAAGCAGTTATAAAAATTTTTATCCAGCTACTTTAATAATAGCACAAAGCCAAACGCAATCCAACTTTTTTTGTAGTTATTTGACTTGCGTTTATGTTTTATTATGCTGCTATTAATTATTATTCCCACTGTAGACAACGGTTAATCTTTATGATATACTTTACCGTAATCAAACACCTCAATCAATAAGTTTATTTATATCAAGCTGAATCACAATCAGGTAATTGCGAAACTTTATTTAGCATTATGCAGTTGTGAAATTTTACTATATTGCAAGCCGGGTACTTTGCGTCCATCGGTGTTTAGCGGCTGTGTTCCAGCCGCTTAGGCACCGTTATGTGACGCAATGTAGCGAGAGCGTGCACGGCTGTAATATAGCAAAATTTCACAACCTGTTATACCTATATGTTAAGTTTCGCAATTACATATCATGACTATAATAAAAAGGAGGTGCTTACTCATACCACATTGACAGTATGAGCCACAATACAGCATAAAAATATAGAGCCGTAGCTGCTTCTCTGACATTCAAAAAAGCTGCTCCGGCTCCATATTTTATTCGCTCCTCAATGCTACAACAGGGTCTTTCTTTGCAGCCATCTTAGCAGGAATAAGTCCCGCTATAAATGTAAGTGCCATACTTATGAGCACAAGCGTAAGTGCTGCCACCCATGGAAGCCCTGCCACATTCGCAATTCCCGAAAGATGCTTTATAACTGCATTTATCGGAATTATGAGTAATAATGTGACAATGATACCCATTGCTCCTGAGACAAATCCCACAATAAGTGTCTCGGCATTAAATACCATAGAAATATCGTGCTTTGATGCACCGATACTTCTGAGGACACCGATTTCCTTGGTTCTTTCGAGAACGGAAATGTATGTGATAATTCCAATCATAATCGATGATACAACAAGTGAGATTGCTACAAATGCAATGAGCACATAAGAGATTGCATTTATGATTGTGCTTATCGATGACATCATAAGTCCGATATAATCAGTGTAATTGATTACCGCTTCCTCTCTGCCGTCGGCACGCATCGCTTCATTGTACTCCTCAATCTTATCTGAGATTTCATCCTTGGAATTGAAGTCAACGGGGTATATCATTATCGAACTTGGTCTTTCAAGGTCTGCCACACCGAAGGCTTCCATATTATCATCATATGTAGCTGATGATGTTGCCGGCTGCATATAGGATGCCATGAATGCCTCTAACTCCTCCTGTGAGAGCGATGCAAGGTATGCCTGCTGTTCAGGTGTGAGTGCCGTAATATCGAAGGTATTCTCCATCTCAACTTCCTCACCGGCCTTTGTAAAAGGCTTTCCCGTAATCACATCGGTCTCAGGCTCCGCCGCCTGCTTTTTCACGATATCGGATTCATTAATCTGATTGATCACATACTCCATAAGAGCACTTGTATAACCGGCTGAACCGCTCACTGCGCCTGTAACCGCATCAGGATTCGGTCTTAAAATACCGACAACCTGAAGCTGTATACCATCTGCAATGGCTGCCTTGTAGCTTTCCTCGTCGTCACGCACATCCGTATAGGTTCCACTCTCGTCATCATAACTGTAAAAATCGGTATTTACAACGAGTCGGTATCTGAGATTAAGGATATCCTCGTATGTGTACTCCGATTTATAGCTCACAACTTCCTCGCCCTTCGCAAGACGCGTCATTGTATCAGCTACTTCATTCTGATCTTTAAGCCCCAGTGCGTATAATGCATAGTCACTGATTTCATTGTTCTCATCAACAATAAGAACTATCTCATTGTATGCAGATGGCCATCTTCCTGCAATCACATCATACTGTGACTCAAGAAGAGACTGATTTCCGATAAGCTGGCTCCACACATCCCATGACCCTCCCATCATTGAAGAGCTCATCATGGATGAATTGGAAAATCCCGACAGTTGGCCCATGCCGACACTGTCAAGAACCGTACTCGGGTTTACCTGAACAATGCCATCGGTTGTGTCCTCCTTATATATGTTCAATGTTGTGGAATATCCGTACTGAATATCACTCACAAGCTCATCAAAGCCATTGTTCTCATCCTCGATATATTTCTTGAACTCTGAAAGATTATTTACCTTAATCTGCGACATCATCGAGTTGAGCATATCACTTATAATATTGTTGGAATAGATTTTTCCCTCTTCTTTCTCTGAAGCATCGCCCACATGCTGTCCCATAAAGGCACTCATCATGCTTGAGTAATCAACCTGTTCCTCCTCAATTGCAATCGGATATGAAGAAAGCGTGTCCTCCTCAACCCTCTTGATGTAGCTCCTAAAGCCGCTTGAAAGCGCAAGAATAAGTGCAATTCCTATAATACCGATACTTCCCGCAAATGCCGTAAGAATCGTTCGTCCCTTCTTCGTCATAAGGTTGTTGGCACTTAATGACAATGCCGTAAAAAAGGACATTGAAGTTCCTCTTTTCTTTTTGCCGGAAGGAATACCAACCTCTGTCACCTTGCCCTCGCTCTCGATAAAAGGCATCGTATCATCCGTCACCCTGCCATCCAGCAGTCTGATAATTCGCGATGAATACTTCTCCGCAAGTTCAGGGTTATGAGTTACCATGATTATGAGTCTGTCCTTGGATATCTCCTTTAAGAGTTCCATAATCTGAATACTCGTCGCTGAGTCAAGTGCTCCTGTAGGCTCATCGGCAAGAAGAATGTCCGGATTATTTACAAGTGCCCTCGCTATGGCTACTCGCTGCATCTGACCACCTGACATCTGATTAGGCTTCTTGTGAAGCTGGTCACCGAGTCCTACTTTTTCAAGTACTTCAACCGCCCTCTTTTTTCTCTCCGATTTGGATACCCCCGACAAAGTAAGCGCAAGCTCCACATTCGAAAGCACCGTCTGATGAGGAATCAGGTTATAGCTCTGAAATACGAAGCCGATTGTATGATTGCGGTATGTATCCCAATCAGAATCCTTGTACTTCTTGGTTGATTTACCGTTGATTATAAGGTCTCCGCTTGTATACTGGTCAAGACCTCCGATAATGTTAAGAAGCGTTGTCTTTCCACAACCTGACTGTCCGAGAATTGACACGAACTCACTGTCCCTGAAAGTTATATCAATTCCTTTTAGTGCCTGAACGGTTGTATCACCGCTGACATAGTTCTTAACAATATTTTTTAATTGAAGCATACTTACTTCCTTTCTGAGCGATTTACCGTAAAAAACTGCCAGCCTCGCTCAGAGGCAGACAGCCTTAACTTATTTAACACATCTAACATACGTTGACAAATATACGCTTCAATTCTCTATAAGTCAAATTAACATTTTATAAATTTCCGGCCGCCTGTCCCTGAAAAGCCCCCAGCTGTCACGCATCTCCCGTACAGCGTCAAGGTCGGTGTTTCCGTAAACTATCTCCTCTTTATCCCTTGATGCACCGCACACCACCTCTCCGGTTTCATCCGTCACAAAGGAAGAACCATAAAATAGCAGCTCGGATTTTTGTCCTCCGTTGTCCTTAGACGGTGTCACACATTCTAAGCCATATCTGTTCGCGGCTATCACCGGGATAATATTGCAGGCAGCATGTCCCTGCATACATCGTCTCCAATGCGGCATACTGTCACATTCAAGAATCGGTTCACTTCCTATTGCCGTCGGATACAGCAGAAGCTCTGCCCCCTGTACCGCCATGCCTCTTGCCGTCTCAGGGAACCATTGATCCCAGCATATCCCCACACCTATCGTAGCGTATTTTGTATTCCACACCTTAAAGCCTGTATCTCCCGGTGTAAAATAGAACTTTTCCTGATAATAATGGTCATCAGGAATATGCGTCTTTCTGTACACTCCGAGAATGCTTCCATCTGCATCTATAATTGCAACAGAATTATAATATACATTTATATCTCTTTCATAAAAGCTTATAGGCAGCACAACGGAAAGCTCCTTCGCCACCGCCTGAAAATGCAGAACCGCATCATTTTCCATAAGCGGCTTAGCAAGCTTGTAGGACTCATAATTTCTCTCCTGACAAAAATACCAATTCTCAAACAACTCGGGAAGCAGAATAATCTGTGCTCCGTTTGCCGCTGCCTCCCTCACAAGACGGTCAGCCTTTTCTATATTTTCCCGCACGTCTCTTGTGCAGGACATCTGTATGCCCGCATACTTTACCTTTCGCATAGCAGTCTCCTCCCATTGTCATTAAGTTGAGAGCCATCTCTCACTCAACATAGTATAAGTATTTTTATGATATCACAAAAGTACTTTTCTTAAAATATTTTTTATCATTTAAGAAAAAGAAACAGATCCGTACATAGCCGTTCCTGCATGGTATATACGAACCTGTTTCACCTATAAAAACTATATTTTTGTATTACTTTTTCTTAGTTGTCTTTTTGCGCTTGGCAATTACCGCCAGAACGGCTGCAGCAAGTGCAATAACCACAAGAACAATCAACATCGGTATAATTATCTGAATACCGCCATCCTTATCTGCTGTCTTTTCAGCACTAACGGCATTACTCTCATTCTGCTGTGATGTCGCATTTTCAGCAGTCGTAACCTCTGTATTATCCTTAGAGTTTTCCTCTGATACAGGCTGCTCATTGTTGTCTACAGCCTTCCAGCCGATAACAAATGGTGATGCACTTGTAATGATAATCTTAAGACCTTCCTCCGTCTTTTCAGGATCAAAGTACTCCATTTCTCCGGCATTATCACCTGACACTATAAGATGTCCGATTACAAAATCAAATCCATCTCTTGAAGTATTTTCAGGATATGGAAGAACAACCTCAACACCTGCGCTCAATTCCTCCTCACTCGCATCAGTCCATTCTCCATTGCTACGCTTAATCTTTATAACATAGTCAAACACCATAGTGTTCTCTGCTTTAACATCCGGAAGAATTCTGACAGCTTCATTTTCCGTAATCATTCTTGCAAGAAGCTCCGCTACCTCTTCTGTCGTGCTGCAGTTAAGCTTTTCCTTTACAACATCAGGTACCACATCGACAGTAAGCTCTCCAACATGTCCTCTGTATTCATAACCCGTACCTGATGTCTCAGTTGCTGCCTCACTTGATTTTTCCGTTGACTGCTTCACGCTTGGTTTCTCTGCCTGTGCCTCCGTTGACGGCTTCACGCTTGGTGTTTCTGTAGGTGCCTCCGTTGACGGCTTCACGCTTGGTGCCTCTGTAGGTGCCTCCGTTGACGGCTCCTCGCCCGGTGCCTCTGTAGGTGCCTCTGTTGACGGCTCCTCGCTTGGCACCTCTGTAGGTGCCTCTGTTGATGGCTCCTCGCTTGGTGCCTCTGTAGGTGCCTCTGTTGACGGCTCCTCGCTTGGTTTCTCTGTAGGTGCCTCTGTTGACGGCTCCTCCGGTTCTTCCTTACCGTCAACGCTAACCGTTCTTACGATAACCGCACATGTTCTTGAAAGACTTCCGACGAACTCGATATCAATGTATCCTTCTGTTACAACTGTCTCAATCTCACCGACTGCATATGTAGCCTTACCGTTTGATACGCTGATACTCTCGCCCTGAACCTTAGCCTCAATCTTACTGCTTCCTAAACCACATCCGCCTACGAGTTCTACGATATACTTACCGTTAGGTACGTCGACTCTGAATGTGTTTCCATCAGGCATGATGTAGTCCCTGTAAACATTATCAGGAAGCTGTGTTCCCGGCTTGTAAGCTCCCTCATCACGACCCTGATTTGTCTGTTTTCCGTCTAAGAAACCATAGCCCTTATCCTTGCTGTATGCACTTCCAAGCTTCTCTAAGGTCTTAGTTCCGTTCTTTACATTACCAAGAACTCCAATCCAGCCGTCCTCAACAGCAGAGCCCTCTATACCGAAGTCAAATCTCTTGGCAACAGGGTAATCAACCGTGAGTTCCAATTCTGCAGTTCCGTCAAAGCCTTCAACTGTTCCTGTAAGCTTTGTCGTTCCGAGCACAGTCACATCAACAGGTGTTGTCTTATCCCACTCAGCACTTACATAAGATGCTGTTCCATCAGCCCATACTGCATATACGTTGTCAGGAAGTGTGTACTCTGTCTCATTAAGGTAAATCTCCCAATATCTTGTATAAAGAGATACAATGTAGTTGGCAACAACCTTAACTGTAATTGTAATCTCACCAACTGCAAGATCTGATGTTCCCTTAAGGACATACTCACCAACAGTATTTACATCGAGATTGCTTGTATCCCAAGTAACTGTTCCGGCTATAGTCTGTCCATTTAAAAATGTAGCTGTAAGCTTAGTTGGAAGTGTTGGTTGATTTCCCACTATAACGGTAATATCCTCATACTTAGCGTATCCTGTAGATACGTTAGGAACAACCTTTACCGTCTTTTCAATAGGTGCATCCCAACCTGCAACAGTACCAATTACCTTGTACTCACCAGGTGTCTTGATGTCAACATTAGTTACATCCCACTTAACATTTGCAACTGTCTTGTTGTTATTGGTATCAGTTACACTAAGCTGTGCAGGAAGTAAATCTGCAAGTTTCTGTCCCGCTGCCAATACCTGATTCTGAACCAAATCAGGAAGTGAGAACTCATCAATAGATGCAATATCAACTAATGTATGAAGCTCAAGCTCTCTTGACATAAATGATGTCTTACCGTCAACAACCGCCGCAATCTTATATCTGTAAGTTGTGTCAGGCTTGACTGTCTTGTCTACATATGAGTAGTACTTAACTGTGTCTTCCTCTGTGCTCTCGGATGCTGCCACTGTTCTCACATTGTTGAGTGAGATTGTAAGCTCCTCCTCAGCGCTCTGAGCCTCCATTGCCTGCTCATCTGATGGCTGGCTCTCCTCAGCGGCCTCATTGTCTGTTGAAGCTGTATCAGTTGAGGTGTTGTTCTTGAGCCACTCATCATAGTTGACGTCCTTAATAACGATACCTGTAAAATATAATCCCGGCTGTCCACTCTTGCTTGACTTGTTTACAATATTAAGAGTTCCATCACTTACCGTCACTTCTTTTGTCTCATTAGTGAACTCCTTCGAACCGTTTCCTCTTCTTACATCCGAGAATGTAACATCCTCTGCTGTTACCTGATTGTATACTCCTCCGGCACCATTAAAGATGTAATATGTCACCTCATATGTTCCATTTGGAACCTTAACATCAAATTCCATAGGATTTGTTGCGTCCCAACCAAGCACACAATCGTCTGCAACTGCCGTAAGCTCTGTAGCACCTGATGAATATGCCTTATCCGAACCCGCTGCTGCAAGACCATCTCCAAATACAAATCCGTAGCCCTTCTCATCGCTGTACTCATCTGAAGCTAATACCTGTGTCCAACCATCCTCTACAGCTCCTGCGCCAAAGTCAAATCTCAAATATGCAGGTGCCTGCTCTGTCTCGCTTGAGCTCTCACTCTCGCTCTCAGACTCGCTGGTGTTCTCGCTTGTAGGTTCTGTCTCACCTGCGCTCTCACTTGTCGGCTCTGTTTCACCTGCGCTCTCGCTTGTCGGCTCTGTCTCACCTGTGCTTCCGCTTGTCGGCTCTGTTTCACCTGTGCTTCCGCTTGTCGGCTCTGTCTCACCTGCTGACTCGGACCCGCTTGGCTTTTCCTCATCTAAGTTGTCCTTGTCGCTTGCGTATACAGGAACCTTCTTTGTAATTACAATCGCTGAAAGAGGTGCTCTTGCTGAGCCATTATTACAGATTACAGTAATCTGTCCGCCCTCTTCAACTGTAACTTCAAGTGTCTTAACAATGTCAGATGACGATGTAAGCTTTATGGAATCTGCTATTGCACCTAAATCTGTCCCGTTGATTGATAATGTTGCTCCTGTTGAACCACCAAATGCTCCTGCATATACATTTACAGTATATGTTCCGGCTTCAACCACATCAACCTTAAACTCAAGCTTGCCCTTTTCTGCATATGCAACGTCCTGACATGCATAATCTACAGGCTCCGAATCATCTGTTACTGCAATATATGTACCCTTAGTTGCATAATCTGCAATCACTGTATCATCTGAGAAACCATATCCCTTCTCAGCGTCATACACATCCTTGCCGATTCCTATAAAGCCCTCAGCAGTTCCCTTCTTAGTTCCTATATCAAACTGCTTATATAAAACATCTTTATAACCGATAGGCTGCTCCTGCTCCTCCGGTGTCTCTACAATGCCATCAACAATCTTGATGTTGTCGATGTAAGAACGTCCACCGCTCTTATTTGCTGTGAGCAGAATATGCTCTAAGCCATTTACTTCATTTACGAAATCAAGCTTACCGCTGTATAATACACTAGCATCAGCCGCCTTGCTGATAGTAACATTCACCTTCCGGTTAGCGAAATCAAGCTCTGCCTTTATCTTTATCCAACCTGTTGTCGCTGTCTTTCCGTTTCCACTCTCCTTGACATCTGCCGTAAGAGCCTCTGTCACATCAACTCCATTGAGAAGAATTGACTGCCAGGTTGTATTGTCACTTGCACCTGCCTTTGCCTCTATTGTGAGTATCTGTGCCGTGCTCTGTAACCATTCGCTGTTTGCCTTATCTCCGTTAGCTGCTCCGAGTAATGAGAAGTATGATGCCTTATTCTTGTATGGAGCATCAATTCTGAGTTCAAGCTCAACAGTTGCATTGTCCTTAACATCTAATGCCGGGCTCTGAACACGTCTGTCTCTTCTTGCATCCTGTCCTACACTGAGAACATAGGAGCTTGTGTTAGGATGAACTGTTGCCGTATCTGCTGCAAGAGAAACCGCACTCTCTTCATAATATGTGAAATCCGACTCACCACTCTCAAAATCCTGTGAGTACAGAATCTTCTCCTCCGGCTCCTCAGGCTGTTCCTTATCCGGAACATACTCTACAAGCTCATCCTTGGAGATAGTGTCGATCAACTTGAACTCACCATCGCCATCAGCCCTATATATCTGATATCCTGTTACTTCATGTCCATATGTGCCGTCGCTTGCCTCTGTGAAAGCAATCTCAGCACTGTTCTCGGTAAGCTGACCTACCATAAGCTGTGAAGTGACAAGACCTTCAGAAAGGAGGTAGCTTAAGTTAGCAGGCTGATTGTAACCAACATTCTCCCATGCAACGCCCTCTCTGTAAGCAAGATTCTCAAGGAGACATGGTACGACGTAATCGGTCTGAATTGTTGTCGTGTAAACACGGACCTTGTTCTTGTCTGCTGCACAACGTGCAATAATCTCTTCTCTCCAGTCTCCGAGGAAGTCTGCGATAATACCAAGATTACCCTTAGTTCCGTTGCTTGACCAGATTTCTGTTGATGAGAGGAGGTCTACCTGCTCACCCTTCTCATAATCCCACTTGTAGAGCTTAACTCCTGTAGGAGCGTAAGCCGCTTTGTTAAACGTATGATCCTGAACTTCACTTAACAGATCTCCATCCCAGAAGAGGGATGCATTAGAAGCAGGAGTCCTGTCAGCAAGCTTTATGAGTGCTCCAAGCTTTGACTGGGTTGAATAAACCTCTCCGTCCGTGGAATCCCATGAAGGTTCATCATTTCCCTCGTAAGTAGGACTCGCTATTGACCACCACTCAGCACCTGCCGATGTAGGGTCGATATCCGCTGCAACACCACGGCCTGTATCCTTACCTGTCCAGTAACCCATGAGAATTTCACCTGTCTCGGCGTCATGGATTTCAACATGGTATGCTGCATCATCATGCTCGTGAACGTCCATTATCTCAAGTCCGTCGTTCCACTCTACCCAGTCTGATACATGCATCGCATCACCATGTCCAAGACCTGTTGAATACTTAACCGTACCATCATGGTCAACCGTGAGGGAACCGTAGATAATCTCGTCCTTGCCATCATTGTCAACGTCATTTACACTGAGACCATGATTTCCCTGTGACTCGTACTCCGAGCCTGCCTTATTTGTATCGAATGCCCAGTAAACATCAAGCTTTCCTTCATCGTTTACATAGTAGGCCGTAAGGCATGTTCTTGTGTAGTATCCTCTTGAGAATACTGCGTATGGCTTCTCACCATCAAGATAAGCTGTTGCAGATAAGAATCTGTCAACACGGTTACCATACGCATCGCCCCATGCACCAACATTTCCTCTTGCAGGAACGAAGTCCGTTGTGTCAAGAATGCTTCCATCCTCACCATTGAACATTGTGAAGTACTCAGGTCCGTCAAGAACATATCCTGAAGCGTTACGATAATCATTCTTTTCACTTATTTTCTCTGTTGGAAGTGAGCTTGAAGGAACATCAATGTACTCTGCCTCGGCAAGTGTATTTGCCGTGCCATCGGCAGGTCTTAATACTGTTGTTCCCGGTGCTGTCTTAACCGCTATCTCTGCCTTGCCGTCACCATCATAGTCCCATACCTGGAACTGTGTATAGTGGGCACCTGAACGGATATTGATACCCATATCAATTCTGTACAGAAGTGAAACCTCACCTGTTGCCCAGTTTACATCGTATGCGTCAAGGAAAGTCTTTCCTGTAAATCCATAACCTGAATTATCCTTTGCGTTGCTTGGATACCACTTAACGATAAGCTCAAGAACGCCGTCTCCGTCAAGATCGCCGAGTGACATATCGTTAGCGCTGTAATCGCATGTAGCCACCTCACCATTGTACTCAGGCATTGTCTCGTCTGCAGGAGCATAGAGATTGAGTTCAATGTACTGATGCTCCCAGCACCTGGTATCAACTGCCTTCACACCGATAGCGGAATCGTTGCTTCCAACTACCTTATATACGGATGCGCTTGTGCCGCCTTCATCTACCATATTGGTTACGCTTATGTTGGAAGCTATTGCCACGCCATCGCGGTATACGGTAAATGTTGTCTTTAAATTGTTGCCATTGTCAAAGTCTGCCTCAAAGCTTCTCCAGCTTAAGTAAACACCCTTTGTAAGTGTATTTCCGTCCTTGTCTGTTGCGGATATAAGTGTCTCTGCACCCTTCTCACCCGCAAGATTAACTGCTACAAGTGCTCTGTCCGAGTACTTCTCAAGATTTCCGGGTGTAAGTGTTCCGGTGACAGGAGTCTTGCATGCTGCTGAAAGCTCACTTAGACCACCTGCGTTGAGTGCTGCCACCTTGTAGTAGTAGCTTATGTTGGTATCAATATCAAAATATGTATCCTTGAAGGTTGTCTCTGTAGTCTCGCCCACCTTCTCAAATGCCTTGAAGCCCTTCTCGCCCTCAGCCTTTGCTGAACGGTAGATAACGTACTTGATTACCTTGCCCTGGTCAGCGTCTGCAACAGAGGCTGCGTTCCACGAAATTGTGATTGTGTTCTGAACACCTGTTGTTGATGATGTAGGGTCTACGCATACAACATTTGTCGGAGCTGCCGGAACCTTAACCGTATCCAATACAGCCTCAACTGTCTCAACATTCGAACGGGCTGACTCTGTTCCGTCTGCTGTAACACATGTCATGTAGTACTGATATGTCTCACCAAGAGCCGCCGTCATGGCTCTGCAGCCAAGCTCATCCTTCTTGTACTCTTCAGTTGTAAACGACTTTACAACGGTGAATGCATCATCAGAAGAACTCTTTCTGTAAACCTTGTAGCTTACAGCCTCATCGACACCTGAAAAACCGAGAAGGAAAGTCATGTTAGAACCACTTACCGACTTCTCGGATGCCACAAGTGATGATGGTGCCTTTAAAATCTCTGTAACCGTAAAACCGTTAAAGTAATTGTCTGTTGTTATGTTGAGCTGTCCGTCCTCAACCCTCACCGTGCCTGTTGCACCGGCAACGCCCTGCCTAACGGAGATGCTTCCGATGGACTTGCCCTCTGCGCCATAGGATGACTTAACCGTTGAAGTTCCCGGAAGAAGGTCTCCACCGTAGCAGGTAACCTCATAATCACCGTTAGGAATATCAAGTGCGAACTCTCCTGCACCCAACGTAAAGTCCCTTCCCATAAGGCTGTAGGAATCATTCTTCTGCTCACCGCGGTCACGTCCCGCACCCGGTCTTGTTATCCAGCCATAGCCTCTTGCAGCGTCATACATCTCTGCACCGACACCTGTCCAGCCTGTCTCTGTAGGTCCGTCAGCCTTTGCAACGCTGCCCTTGTCACCATTGATATCGAACTTCCAGCCTGCTGTCTTAGTTGTCACCTGTATCATGTTAGAGAACTCACCTAGTCCCTTAGGGTTGAAGCCTCTGACTGCATATACATATGTAACACCCGCCTGACAGGATGTATCTGTGTACTTACTCTTAGATGATACGGAATACTTCTCAGCATTGGAAAAATCCACATCATCAATTGTCTGTCCATCAGCCAATACAGCTCTGTAAATATAGTAGAGCTCTGAGTCTTCCTCAGCATCCCACTGTAGTCCCACAGAGGATGCACCTACTGTTGTGCTTACAAGATTCTCAATCTTCCCCGGAGCCTTTGTAGGAATCTTATTCACAACAAGCTCCGCAAGCAAATCAAGTGCATCTGTTGCGCCGTCCTTAGCATAATCAACAATTCCCTCGGCAACACACTGTGCGAACTTGTATGCTCCATAGTACTGTAAATGTGTGGAATCGTTAGCACCGCCTGCATAAGCTCCCTCAGGGTAATCGCCGGCCTCAAGAATGAGGAACAATGACTTAGCACCCTCGATACCGAACTCATTGCAAAGTGCCGTAGAACGTGCCGTAAGATCAACTATAGGAATATTCTGCTCCTTTGCCATCTTACGCATAACGTCGCCGTACTTCTCAAAGTTGCCGACAAAGGACTTGAGTGAACCGTCTGCATTGGTCGTATAGCTGTATCTTGCAACAGGTGTTATAAGAACAGGAGTGGCACCTCTCTGTGTTACGCCATCAACATAATACTGCATCCAATACCCAAAATCCTCAGGGGAAACATACCTGTTAGGTCTTGCAGCAGTGGCATCATTGTGTCCCCACTGAACCAGAACATAATCTCCCGGCTTTACATCCTCGAGTAAATCATCGAACTTTCCCTCCTCTATGAAGGACTTAGAGCTTCTTCCACCGATAGCTCTGTTCTCGACGATAACATTCGTTGTCTCATAGGTCTGAGCCTGACTATACTGACAGTCCTTGCACTCACGTTCCTCAACAAAATCCCCGAAGAAGTTGTGAAGTGTCTGTCCCCAGCCTGTCTGAGGGTAATAATTACTCTCATAAGTCTGAACGGTTGAGTCGGAAGCGATAAAAATTGTAGGCTTATCGCCCGCTGTCTTAGCTGCATTCTTGGTAATTGTAACCTTGCTTACATATACCTTGCCTGTGGCAGCATCCTCCTCTTTAGTCGCGCTTCCCGATGTCTCCAAAAACTTGAGGTTAAGGACACCATCAACGAGGCACGCTGTTATATCCTGTGTAACGGCAGCGCCCGCTGCCACCTTAACTCCTGATGCCTTTGTGATATCCTCTGCCTCGAGTGAAACCACAAGCTCCTTATCAGTAGGGTTGACAAGTTCAACGCTTACCTTGTAATCTGCATTGTCAAGTGCGAAGTCAAGTGTGGAAGTGTTCTCATAAGTGTAAACTCCAAAGCCTGTACTCTCAGTCTCTTTCCATACCTTGCTCGCAATCTCAAGATATCCGTCACCGTCAGTTACATACGATGCACTTCCGGTCGTGACCTTCTCCTCTCTTGGGTAATAAACTCCGCCTACCCAGTCCTTGGCTGCATCAGGGTAAGCCACATCGCTGAAGCCATAGCCCGTCTCAGCGCTGAATAAGGTAGAAGAATTGACCTTCTGCCCCTTTCCCATTGCATAGGCACCGGTAGCTGCCTTAACTGATGAAGCCTTCTCGGCTGCATTTACAGTTACTGCACCGACATCCGAAAGTGATACGCTTCCTGCCACCATAGCCACTGAAAGCATAAGCGATACTCCCTTGCGAATGTTCTTCTTGAATTCTTTTGACAAATTGATTTTGCCACGCCAAATACCTGAATTCATGAATCATCCTCCTATTTGTTACATTATTATAGTTTTCGTGAATATAGTTTTGCCACTTTATGCATATTAACATCTTATGCATCTAAAGTAAACATTCCTATTGTGCATTTTTGTTGTTTTTATGAGCGTTTTCAACCATCTTATATGCAACATGTATTATTCTATAGGTTGTTAGTACTATTTTTTGTGCATAGGTACCATATTTTAGTTTTGCATTGTGTCTATTTATGTTGGTTTTTTCGAAAATCTTACATATTATTTTTTTGATACATATCAAAATGTTGTAAACAGCCATGGATGACGGATTTTGCAACTATGGCGGAATGAGAAGAAATTTTTTCAGAATCATTTAGAACAATCAGATAAGTCATAGAAACGAAGTTTCCTATTACATAAAAAAAACAGATACCCATCTGTTTTACATAGGTATCTGTTGTGTAATGCAATGTATGTTTCCCCCGCCTACAATTATATCGCGTGCGTACACCGGGACGATATTTCTGTCAGGGAAGGCTTCCTTAAGTACCGCAACCGCCTTCTCATCGTTCACATCTCCGAATTGTGGCAGCACAACCGCACCGTTTGAGATATAGAAATTCACATAGGAGGCTGCAAGCCGCTCACCTGCACTTCTCTCATCCTCGCCTGGCTCGAACTCAAATCCGGCAAGCTCTTCCTCGGTTATGCACACGGGCTTTTCAGGTATATAAAGCTTATGCACCTTGAAATGCCTTCCCTTTGCGTCCGTCTCGCTTTCTAAGACCTCAAGGCATTTTTTACTCATCTCATACTGTGGGTCTTCCTCCTTGTCCGTCCACGCGAGCACGACCTCACCCGGACGCACAAAAGCACATACATTATCGACATGCTCGTTGGTCTCATCCTGATATATCCCGCACGGAAGCCATACCACCTTTTCAACATTACAGTACTGCTTCAGCTTTTCCTCAATCTGTGCCTTGCTAAGCTTCGGATTTCTTCCCGGACTGCACAGACAGCTCTCCGTAACCAGCATGGTTCCATCGCCGTCCGAATGTATCGAACCTCCCTCCAGCACAAACGGCTCTGCATCATAACAGTCAAAGCCCGCATACTCAAGAAAGCGCTTTGCAACCAGATTATCCTTCGTCCAATCTGCATACAGCCCGTCATAATCACCACCCCATGCGTTAAAGCTCCAGTTGATGCCTCTCACGACGCCGTCGGCATTTTTCACAAAGGTCGGTGCCACATCGCGCGCCCATGCATCATCGGACTCAATCTCGACAACCTCTATTCCTTTGCCCGCACATGTAACCTGCTTTTCAAGCATGTGGTGCACTTCTTCATACTGCCGGGCTTCTGAAAAATCAGCCTCGGTATCCTTAGGATTTTTTTGCTCCTGGGCTTCCTTTAGATGCTCCTGAGCTTCTTTTAGATGCTCATGTGCTTCCTTCAGATGCTCATGGTCGGCAAGCATATAGACATGCTCACTCTGTGCAATTATTGCGGCAATCCCGGCGAATACCTTCTTCGCAGCCTTACCGCCGTATATCCATGAGCCGGGTCTTACCGGCCATATCATAATGCAGCCCTGATGTCTCTCAAACTCACCCGGCATTCTGAAATTGTCATCCCTTGGGGTACTGTTGAATATTCTCATTTGATTTTCCTCTTATTTCTATTTTTAAATTGTTTCCCCATTTTTCTTCAACCATCTGTTAGTGTTTTTGCGAATAAAACCAATACCATTTTTACACATATGCATACTGCAAGCATCGCTTGCAGTATTGCCACCTCTCAAAGCGGCATCGGTGTCCGGGCAGCCAGAATAACCGCCAGAATTGCAGCGACAAATGCCACCACTCCTATGACTGCCAGCAGCTTTTTACTGAGCTTCTTCTTCGCTGCCTTGCATAACAGTGCGGTGCAGGCCACGCAGACAGCAGCAACTCCAAGTGCAATTCCCAGTGTTTCCCACAGCCACGATAATTCATATAAGATTTCCATGTAATCACCTCTCCTTCTGTTGGTCAATTTGAATTTGACTATTCGTTTGTTTCTCTATAAACTGTCATTCCGAGTATTTTGATTTCGAACCCATCAATATATGGTTTTACACCATCTACTTCTGGTGCAAGTTGGTGTATTATTGTAACTTCATACACTAATGCTTTATACCTAACGCTTCCGCCGTCTTTTAAGTTCATACGAATAGGGGTTAATAGGATTACTAAAACAACTATAATCGCAATTACCACAAAGAATTTCTTTTTCATACAATCACACTCCTTTGTTAAATTCCGAGTTGTTAAATTCTTTCTAAACGCCATCTTCTTGCCCTTCGGACAAGAAGCATCCCTCGCTCCAAAGAGCTCGGTCAATTCCGATTTACCAATTTCATAAAATAATAAATTTCGCGAACTAACTACATTGTTAAAAAATTCATCACAAGATTCACCATTATATCTTTTTCTTCCGGTCTTGACTATGCAATCATAAGCGTAATCGCAACAAATGCTCCATCACTAATCATCTGACACATATTGCTTTAAAACAGAATTAGCCCATCTACGAAATGCAATGCCGCGTTTTGAATTAACACGATATCCCACAGATAGTATCATGTCGAGATTATATATCTTAGTTTTTCGTCCTCCGGAACTTTTATCGGAAAAACCGATAGAAGACTCATCTAATTCTCCTGAGATGCAGCCTCTCTATTTTTCGCAGTTGCAACGCCATTTAACTGTATGTACACAAAGTTATGCTAATTTTAAAATTTGTTTTATATCGTCAAGATTCTCGGCAAAATAGATTCCTTCTTGTCGCTCTTTGGAGGACAGACCTTTTTCAATCATATGATTCAGAAGTGCTTTCAAATCATCGTAGTAACCGTTCAGGTTGTAGAGAATGCAGGGTGCCTCCAGATGTTTCAAAGACACCTTCGACATTACCTCTGCAATTTCCTCCAATGTTCCGGTACCACCAGGGAAGGCAATAAAGGCTTCGCTCAACTCAATCATTTTATTTTTGCGCTCCGTCATATCTTTTGTCACGATTAACTTAGTTAAGCCGTCGTGCTGAAATTCGTTTTCGATGAAAAAAATCGGTTCAACACCTGTTACTTCGCCTCCGGCTTTCAAAACACTATCCGCAATTGCACCCATCAGTCCAGATTTGGAGCCACCATAGATTAGTGCATTTCCACTATTCCCAATCCATGCCCCCAATTCCTCAACTGATTTTCGTAAGCATGGGTCATTTCCTTCGTTTGCCCCAAGATAAACTGTAATATTCATTAAAAATTTCCTTCCTATTCTGTCAAGCCTAAATCTATTGATTTTACTGGCTTTGACGATATTTATTTACCTCAAAACAAGAGCCGGGAGTGATGGATATCGTAGTATCTTGTACCGAACAGCTGATTAATGGGTACACTTCTTAAAGCATCCCTGTTGTTTGCTTTATAAAGGCTATTTTCCCTCTGATCAACTATGATGATGAACCTTCCGTGTCTAAGGGGATCGTGTCCCAACTTCCTTCGTCCCATCTACCATACACTGAGTGCCAGCCAAGCTCCTAAAAATCCTAATTGTCCTACATTTTCTCATCCACACCTTCTTGCCATTCGGACAAGAGGTCTCCCTGGCTTTCAGCTCGGTCAATCTGGCTTTTCTAATATGCTCAACTGCTCTGCAAACTGAAAAGTTATTCATTTAATTCAGCCTCAATTTCTTCAATAGTAGGCATACTGCCTCTGAACTCTTCGGGTATAAGTTTTGATAATTCATAACTAGAAATACCAAGTGGCTGGCTGGTAGATTCTAATGCATACTGGGCTTCTACTTTATCCATATCTTTACAAATCAGAAGTCCCAAAGTAGGATTATCAGCTTCTGTTTTCATCTGATGATTGACAGCCACAACATAAGTTCCCAATTGACCTGCGTAAGAAGAATCAAATTTTCCTGTCTTTATTTCTACAACAACATAGCAATGCCTTTGAGTATTGTAAAATAACATGTCTATAAATTTTTCTGTATCTCCTACCTCAATTCTCACTTCCCTGCCCATATAAGCAAAGCCAGTACCTAACTCCATAAGGAAATTATTAACTTTCTCTATAAGCGCATCCTTTAGTTCCTTTTCATCATACCTTTCACGCAAAGTCAAAAAATCAAAATTATATGGATCCTTCGTAATTGCTTGTGCTAAATCACTCTGTTCTGTCGGAAGTGTATTAGAAAAGTTAGTTATTGCTTTGCCCTGTCGTTCATACAAATCCGTTCCTAAGAAATTTAGTAAAACATCTCTTGACCAATTGTTTTCAATAGTTTTTCTGATATAAAACAATGCCTTTGCAGAATTTCCTTTGCATTTATCAAGTATTATTTTGTTATGTCCCCATGGAATTCTAAAAATGATTTGTAAATCATCCCCAACTTGGGGACGATTTACATCTGTAGTCAATTCGTCCTCAAGCTGAGGACAAATCACTGCGTCAGGATACATCTCATAAAAGTATCTCATATATTTCAAATTAGTTTAAGAAAATGATTTCACATCTGGCAAAATGGATTTCAAATCGTCACTCACCGTTTTATAGAAGCTCATTCCATATCCGAATTGTTCACTCATAGATAAAATGCCCTTACCAAGTTTCCAATAAAATCTTAGCATCTCATCATTTATCTTCATAGAAGCCCTGATTTGGCTTTTTCTAAAATCAGTGGATATTCCGGCAATCCACTCCTTATATTCATTATCAGCCTTAATCAACTCACTCATATATAATCCTTTCTAATGTGTCAGTTCGACACCTACAGATTTTCACTTTGCTCAACTTTTCTGCAAATTGGAATTTATATATTCTCACAATTTCCTTTTGTGCTCCTGATACAAACATGTAAAATCAAGATATGGACTTATTCATCCGCAGTTCAACTCTATGATAACTATTTCCGGTCGATTGTTGATTCGCACCGGAATAATACTGTTTCCAATACCTCTGCTCACAATCATAGTTGTTCCATTCTCTGTATAGATGCCTGCGTCATATTTCGGGAAAAGTCCTTGGTTCGGAGCAATAACTCCTCCCAAAAATGGCAATCGAAATTGTCCGCCGTGGGCGTGCCCCGACAATACTAAATCAATATTTTTATTTTGATAGACATTAAAATACTCTGGTCTATGCGACAAAAGTATAGTAAATCCATTGCTAATATTTACCTGCGAAAGTTTTGTTTCCAAAATACTTTCCGATAAAAAACTGTCTCGTTCCGAAAAATCAGGGTCATTTAAGCCTATTAGCTGAATACACTCACCACCATAGTTCAATTCGATGGCTTCATCTTGAAGAACGGTAACTCCTGCATTTTCTAATGATGTCCTTAATTCTTCATATTGTGAGCCGACCCATGCTTCATGATTGCCTGTAACAAAATAGCAAGGAGCGATTTTTACGGCTTGTTGAGCAAAAGATATTGCAACTTCAATATTTGTATGGTTGGAATCTATCAAATCCCCGGTAATAACGATTATATTTGGGCTTTCTGCCTTTAATATATCAATTAACTTTTCATTATTCTTCCCGTATTCCGCATTATGCAAATCCGAAATATGGGCAATAGAAAAATTGTCAAACACTTCTGGCAAGTCTTTAGATGTTACTGTTAAATGGTTTGTTTCTACCGACAGATTTCCCCAAATTACCCAACTGACCATAATTAAAATCAGAAGCACCACAAGTATAATTATTTTTCGCTTTCTTATATTTTTCACGATATTATACCTCACCATTATAAATCCTATCCCCACAAATTGGAATTTTCAAATTAGTCTTTGCAAATAATCTTTGAACCTTCACCATCAATTACAATTCCCTGACGGTTGTTAATTGGGCATAGA
>OGKO01000272.1_pt1 | contig 43796 bp, 71 predicted proteins | sample 1572451 | NCBI WGS metagenome assembly OGKO01 (sample SAMEA2582089, study PRJEB24529) | metagenome | biome: Human gut stool | place: China | collected 2011 | reverse complement strand
AATTGAACGCGCTCAAAGCAATCAACGAGAAACAGGGGCAAGAATTAACGAAAGCCTCCAATCTCTTGACGACGCAAGAAGCGAAATTGAACGAAGCCTCGACGTCATTAGACGAATTGAAAGAGCAAGTCAAACGCAACAAACGAACAGAACAGCGCCTTAAAAGGCAACGTGATACATGGGCTGTGGTAAGCGGTGTATTTGGATTAGCAGGTGCAATTCGTCGATGACTGAGAGGTGATCCGTATATCTCCATAGCGTGTAATGGCGGATACACGCAACTATCAACGATTAATTTACAGTTGAGTAGTCAAACAATTGTTTATAACTGAATAACATAACAAAAGCCTATCAGCTTAGAAGAACATCTAGGTTGATAGGCTTTTTTTGATTTACACAGAAAAAATAATTTACAATACGCCAATGGCGTAGTATAATATAATTAATAAAAGATGTTAATAATAACAAGGAGAAAAAATGAGATTATACAAAAATGTAGATATAAAAGATATAGTAAAAATATTAGAAGAAGGTATATTACCAATAGATGTAACTGGTAACAATAATTGGGAAGAATCACGTAGATCTAATAATGCAACAGATGTAGTTTATTTGTTCAAAGAAAATAATATAGGGGATAGTTTTACAACTTATGGACTAGTATTGTTAGAGATAGAGGTTGATGCAAAACCTAATGAAATAGATAAATATGATATTCATAAAGGGGAATATGAAGAATATATAGTATCAGAAGTTCCGGTTAGTGCAATCAAGGCAATATATATACCTAAAATATTTAAGAATAAAATTACAAAAGAATATAATATTGATTTAAGTGAATATGATATTAAATATGTGGATGTAGAATTTAAAGTATATTCAAATGAAGAAAATAGATATGTAGTAGCAGACAAACAAGTACAAGATATATATGTAAAGACTGCCAATATATCAACATTTGATTTTAATTATTTGAGAGGAATAACAAATAATCGCATGTTAGATTGTGAAAAGAAATGGAGATATAAATATGAAATGGAATAAAATTTATTTTAATGTACAAAATATTAAAGAAGATAAAGGTAATTCAGTTGTAATAAATATGCCTAATAAGAGCGAATATCATGGATGGTGTTTTTATCATCCAAAGAAATTAGTAAGAGAAGAAGGGCATAAAGGTTGGTTGGTATCATTTTCATTTACTGAAGAATGGAAATTTAAACTATATAGAAAGGGAAAATCACAAGAAATATCGGTAGAAGATATGAAAGGTGCCTTTGATAATAAAAATTATGATAATGAAGAAATCAAAGACTGTTATTGCCATATAGAAGAGCCGACGAAGATTAATATGAACGTAGAAATAAATCAAGAGTTGATAAGAGATGTTGACAAATGAACAAAAAAAGGCAATAGAAAAATTCAAAAAATTAAAAGTGGGCGCATTGTTTATGAAACAAGGAACGGGAAAAACAAGAGCTGCCTTAGAGTTAGTTAATTCAACAAATACGGACATACTATTAATTGTGTGTCCGTATATTGCTAAGGAAAATATTAATAAAGAGGTAAAAAGATGGGGAGTGCATTGTCAGTACTTAATAGTAGGATATGAAACTATATCTGCATCAGATAATACATATATAGATATATTGAATTATATAAAAGGGAAAAAAACATTTATCATTGCAGATGAGAGCATATTCATTAAAAATGAAAATACCAAAAGATTTAAACGGATGATTGAAATATCAAAAAATAGTGAATATAGATTAATACTAAATGGAACGCCAATCACAAAAAATGAATGGGATATATATAATCAAATGTATTTTCTAAGCCCATTGATTATTGATATGGACAGAGATACATTTTTAAAAACATTTTTTAAACATATACGATATAAAAAAAGAGGGCAAAGAGAGCGAGATTTCTATAAATTATCAGAGGTAAATTTAGAATATTTACAGAAATTAATTGCACCATATATTTATGAATGTGACTTTGACTTTGAAAAGGAGATAGAAATAAAAAATATATGTATTCCAGCTAGCATTGAAACACAACAAAAATACTATAAAAGAAAAGAACATTTATTAGAAATGTTATCTATAGGGGAATGCAGAGTAGATATGTTTACGAACCTAGCTATAACATGTTTTATGGATCAAGAACGGCATAGAATGATAGCAAAGAAATTAAAAGGGCAAATAATAGTATTTTGCACGCTGTTAGAAGAGGTAAAAAACATATCTAGAATAATTGATTGTTATGTAATTACTGGTGCAACAAAGAATAGAGAAGATATATTAGAATCGTTTAAAAACGATAATAAACCATTATTAATTACATTTGGAACAGGTGCGTTTAGTTTGAATTTACAATTTTGTAACAGAGTAGCATTTAGTAGTATAGTATTTGATTATGCCAAAATTGATCAAGCTATGAGCAGAATTAAAAGAATTGGACAAAATAGAGATATAGAATATATATTTTTTACATCAGATTTAGGCATATACAATATGATTAGAGAAAATGTAAAGCGTAAGAAAACATTAAAAGAAATGATAATACAAAAAATAGAAAGAGGTGAATCATTTGAAGAATGTATATGAAACAACAATGGAGAGAATAAAATATATCTTCAATGAATTTGACCATGTTTATATATCATTTTCTGGCGGAAAAGATAGTGGTGTAATGTTAAATTTGTGCTTACAATATTTGAAACAAAATAATATAAATAGAAAAATAACATTAATGCATCTAGATTATGAAGCTCAATATGAAATGACAACAGATTACGTACAATTAATGGAAGATAAATATAGAGATTATTTAAAAATATATCATGTATGTGTACCATTTAAGGTAAAGACGTGTACAAGCATGTATCAAGATTATTGGCGACCTTGGGAAGAAAAGCTAGAAGATATATGGGTTAGAAAATTACCACAAATAGCAATGACAAAAAAAGACTTTGATTTTTATAAAGATGATATGTGGGATTATGAATTTCAAGAAAAGTTAAGTAGGTGGATTCATAAAAGAGAAAAGGCAAAGAAAACAGCGGTATTAGTAGGAATTAGAACACAGGAAAGCTTGCATCGTTGGAGAGCAATCCACAAAGAAAGAGAAAGTTATTATAAAGGAAAGAAATATAGTAAAAAAATAGATAGTAACGTATATAATTTTTATCCAATATATGATTGGAAAACAGAAGATATATGGATCGCTAATGGTAAGTTTGGATTTGAGTATAATAAATTATACGATTTATACTATCAAGCAGGATTGCCTATAGATATGATGCGGGTCGCTAGCCCTTTTTTGTCAGAAGGGCAAGAAACATTGAAGTTATATAAAATAATTGAGCCACATACATGGGGGAAACTTGTAAGTAGAGTTAATGGTGTGAATTTTACAGGAATATATGGTGGAACAAGTGCTATAGGATGGAAAAGTATTACAAAACCAAAACATTTCACATGGAAACAATATATGGAGTTTTTATTAGATACATTGCCAGTAGACACAAAAGAAAAGTATCTTGAGAAATTAGAGACATCTATTAATTTTTGGAAAACTAAAGGGGGTGTTTTATCTGATGAAATAATAAGTGAATTAGATTCTTTATCTATAAAATATGAGTTAGGAACACATAATTACAAGTCAGATAAAAAAGCTGTTAAGTTAGATTATTTAGATGATTTAGATATAAAAGATTTTAAATCTATTCCAACATACAAAAGAATGTGTATTTGTATTTTAAAGAACGATCATATGTGTAAATATATGGGGTTTAGTCAAACAAAACAAGAAATGAAAAAAAGAAAGGAGGCTATACAGAAGTATGAAAAAATATTGTAGTCCTGTATATAATATAAAGCGAATTCCTGTAGAGAAAATTAAAGCAAATAGTTATAATCCGAACAGTGTAGCACCACCAGAAATGAAATTGTTGTATAAATCCATAAAAGAAGATGGGTACACAATGCCAATCGTATGTTACTATCTAGAGGAAACAGATAGATATGAAATTGTAGATGGATATCATAGATATAGAACAATATTGGAACATCAAGATATTTATGAACGAGAAGAAGGGTGTTTACCTGTATCAGTAATAGAAAAACCTATATCTGATAGAATGGCATCAACAATAAGACATAATAGAGCAAGGGGAAGTCACAATATAGAATTAATGGTAAATATTGTTGCAGAGTTGGTTGAAAGTGGTATGTCTGATAAATGGATTATGAGTAATATAGGAATGGATGCAGATGAATTATTGAGGCTAAAACAAATAAGTGGATTAGCAGCGTTATTTAAAGATAAGGAATTTAGCAAATCATGGGAAGAATAGAAAATAAAGTTGATGAACTTCAGTTAGAATTATTACAAGAATTACAAGCGGAATTGAGTGATGGAATATTAAATGAGGATAGTACAATTCAAGTACTAGAAGAAAATAATATAATTATAGACTGGTATTATAATGATGAAGAAATGGCACGAATAAATAAAATAGATGAAGATGATACAGAAGAAGATATAGAAACAAAACAAGCTATATTAGATCAGTACAATCAAAACAAACCGTACCTAGAAGAGTGGATTGTAAGAGATGTAGTTTTTTTTATAGAAAAATATTTTATGGGGAATTATACAATAAAAGAATTAAGACAAATGTTAGGATTAGAACAAAGAGATTTATCTAATTTGTTGTTGATTCCAATAGGGACTATAAGAAATTGGGAACAAGGAAGACGGAAAATTCCTATTTATGTTGAACGGTTGATTATTAGAGAATTAAGTACATTATTATTAAAAAAACAGAATATAAAGATAGATAACTAGATTTAATTTTGAAATGATATAATACAGGCAAGTAGTATTTTAAAAATAATAGGGGGGGACATATGAATACTATATCAAATGACTATATTCAAGATTATTTACATTCAGATAAATTCATAGATATGCTAGAGTATTTTGTTGCAAAATATAGTGAGTCAGCAGATAGTATAAGAAAAAGAGGACTGCATAAGAGTGCAGAATTTTTGGATGATGCCAAAGATAAATTATTAGTGATTTTAGATAAAGTAAAAGCTGGTGAAACGTTGGATAAATCTGATGCTGATACTATATTAAACAATATACATTTATCCGTGCCTATGAAGAAATATTGATGATTTACTATTGTCATATAAGATTATAGAAGAATAGTAGGTGGTATCATATGCGTTACAACCAACTAGCACAACAGTTAGTTAAAAATAGAATTTACAAAATAAACTTTGATTATAGTGCATTCCATTCGAATAAATATATCAGAGTACATGAAGAGTTATCTGCTATTGTAGAGCGCTATTCTAAAACGTATACAGGTCATATAGCACAAGCTGCAATATATGAACGTTTGTTAGAAGACTTGGAAGAAACAGTTAATAAATATGGTCTTGTATCAGATTTCTACATATGTGATGACGGCCTAAATATAGTCATAAAGTTCATATGGAACTAATATGTATATATATTATATCTGACATCATTTTGACATCAATTTAATAAAAAATATATAGAAATATAGCCAAATACAAAAGTATAAAAGCTAGTAAAATACTGTGTTTATGGGGTTTGTCCGTAGTCAAATAATAAACTCTTAATCAGGGTGTCCAGGGTTCGAACCCCTGGTGGTCCACCAAAATAAACCCGCACTGTTGTGCGGGTTTTTCTTTTGACATCAATTTTATCAGGGTATCTTTTGACATCATTTTGACATCAATTAGAATATATTTGAAATCTTTTCTACAACATCGGCTTCCATAATTGGTGTTACATGAGAGTATGTATCCATCGTTTGTTGATATGAAGAATGGCCAAGTCTCATCTGTACGACTTTAAAGTTTACGCCTGCTTCTAATAATAAGGTAGCGTGTGTATGACGTGTATCATGCATCGTAAAGTCAGGTCTACCGATTGCAGTAGCAAATTTTTTGCATTTTAGGGAAACCTTGGCTGGATCACGTGGATTACCATACTTACCAGGGAATACTAAGTTATTATTGCTCCAATTAGGTGTTTTAAATCTTCGTTTATCGACGCATACGCGAAGTTTTAGAAGTTCCGCGATAGTTTTATCGTCGAGAGAAATAGAACGCCTAGAGGAGCTGTTCTTAGTTGTTTTAGAGATAGTCGTGACTTCATTAATACGTAAAACTGTCTGATTGACCGTTAACGTCTTTTGTTTAAGATTGACATCATCCCATGTCAATCCGAGTATCTCACTACGGCGTAAACCTGTAGTAAATGCTAGCTTAAACAATGCATGCCATTCGACATCATCGATTTGCTCAAGAAATGTTTCTACTTCCTCCTTGGAAAGTGTTACCATTTCACGTTTACGTTCTTGTTTAGGCTTCTTAACTAATGTGGCCACGTTCTTTGAAATAATCTCATCAATGACTGCTTGCTTCAGAATAGCTCTTAGAACGGTTAACGTGTAACTCGTAGTTCTGGCGGATAAGTGGCTCATGCTATCCATTAATGCCCTTACATTTAATGCAGATAGCTCAACCAATCGTATTGAGCCTATGAAAGGTAAAATATAAGTTTTAATAATATATTGGTAAGAAGAGAGGGTATTTTGTGAAACCGTATCCTTCTTAAGTCGGATCCAATATTCACTCCATTTCTCGATAGTAATGGTATTGTCATAGTTAGCACATTGTGCCAACGATTCAACGTATGCATCACGTTCAGCAATAGCCGCTTTCTTAGTGGTGCCATAAAAGTATTTTCGCTTACCATTTATCATCTTGGATACTTGGTAGCGTCCATCGGCTCGTTTTTTAGCCATAAAAATAACCTCCTAGGCATAAAATAGGTATAACAAATTAAGCCTTAGAGGTTTTTGTGATATAATGATATTGGAGTAAAAATGAAGTACCTCTAAGGTATGTAGTTTTTAATGGCCCTCACTGCGGTGAGGGCTTATTTTTTTATATTCAAAATTATAATCATACTTTGTTAATAAAGTATCGATTACCTTGTTTTACTTGTTGTAACTTACCTTCCTTTATTAAAGAATTACATAAACGTTTACCATATGATGTGTTATCAGGAAATAGTGATTTAATGAAACTAGCTTGTGCTATTGGCTCGTGAGAAATTGCTGATAGTATAGATTTTTTATCAATACGTTCTTGTTTAATTCTATTTTTTTCTTCTACAACTGCTTTTTGATTTTCATTATAATCATAGGCATTATCAGGGTAGTCATTTGATAAGAATGATTGAATTTGGTCTCGAGTATCATCAAAGTCACTACTATGCATAGAATTATATTCATCAACACCACAGGAACCTTTTGAATAGAGGAATTCTTTAAATTGAACAAGATGATCTTGTATTTGAGATACTATAGTAACAATCTTATTAATAGAGTGCTGGTCGGTTAGTTTATCTATTAATTCATCAGATTTGTCAATATACTTTGATTCTTTATTATCATAACTAGTTGAGCTGAAGTAATCAGCATTGCCATTAAATATTGGAATTGGTAAATTAGGTTCATCAATGATAGATAAAATACTAGTTATATCAGTTTCAGATAATCTAAACTTATCTAGCTCTATTTCATGTAAACGATTAAGTTCAGAAAGTTCTTCAGCTGCTTTTGCATCTTGAATAGATTTTTCTTCTATTTCAGTATCTGTATGAATATGTGCAGAAATAATTCCATTTTCAATAGCTAATCTACACATATGTTTACATGGATAATCGAAATTTGTATTTTGACGATTTTGAAAGTCAGCACAGGTACAACTAGATAGTGTCACTATATATGGTTGAGGTTGAGTGCCAGAAATATAACAAAAGTCGTCGTTCATTTTAATCGATTGAGAAGAAATCCATGTAGCACGTTCAATTCTATGTTGAAAAGAATTGTTGTTAGAAGCTAACCAATGATTCCAATACTCATCGGTAGATAGTTCATGACTATGGTTAGAAATAGGTGAGTGATTAAAATTAGAATTTACCTCGAAAGATAATTCAAGAGTATCTGTAGTATTAGCAGATTGTTTAGTAAAACAACTAAATAAACGTTTTAAAAGCTTTAACATAATAACATCTCCCCAGTTATATAGTTAAATAATGTGATGATAAAAATCTATGGTTTCTAACAAATCATCCGTAAGTTCTTTCCTTCTCACCATATGCTCAATAAGATTGACATGTTGATCAATGTGAAAATCATCATTAATTATATGTAGTAATTCATGTCTGATTTCATTACGCATATCTTCAAAGGACATATTCTTACGAATATAAATATTGTGAACACCTTCATCTTCTCCAGTAGATGAAATAGCTTTTACGGATGGAATATCACACTCAATAATATTAACAATCAAAATAACATCCCCTTATAATAGATTATTTATGTTTCAGATTGAGAAGTTCGATATATTCTACTGCTTTCTCCATATCCTCCTTTGAAATTCCACGTGATGCGGAGAATAAAATACGCATTTCTGGGCGAGTACGAAGCATTTCAGCATATTCTGCAGTTTCAGAATCAAGGTAGTAACCTTGTGGCGTATCATCCTTATTCCAACCGATTAACCATTCTGGTTTTACTTCTAATATGGGAGCCAATCTATTAATAAAATCAATAGAAACACTAGCGATTTTACCAGATTCATATCTTTGCATATTACTTTCACTAATACCCAATCTTGCTCCTAGGTCAGCTAATGTTATGCCTTTTTGTTTTCTAATGGATTTTATTCTTTCTCCTATTTCTTTGTTTATTGTATTTCTTTCATCGGTACTCATAATATGCCTCCAAATAAGAATCGCCCTTACAAACTTATATTACAATAAACTTGAATAAAATTCAAGAAAAATTATAAAACTTTTATAAAATCTTGCATAGTACGGTTGACATGTTTTTCTAATAGGCTTATTATGTAATCAGAAACTTGCATAAGATGCAAGATAAGTGAGGTGAAAAGATGAAACTAGAAAAACTTAAAGGATTGTTGGTGGAACATAAGAAAACATATGCGGATTTAGCAGAGTTATTAGGTGTATCTATTACAACGATTAACAGTAAAATGAATGGGAAAACACAGTTTGATGTAGTAGAGGCCACAATGATTAGTGATTGGCTTGAATTAGACTGCTCTAGTAGAGTAGATATTTTTTTACATAATAACTTGCATGATATACAAGTTATAAGTTAGAAGAGGTGAATCTAAATAGAAAAATAAAAAGCCACTAACGAAAGTTAGTGGCAGTGGAAAGGAGGTAACTATGAATAAGATGTGCATCACGGTAGCCGAAGCTGCAAAGCTTGCCAGTGTACCGGAAACAGTTATTCGTCAATGGGCAGAGGACTTTGACTTCCCGTCAATGAGAATTGGTAAGCGTGGAGGCAAGCGCCTTATCCATGTTGAATCGTTTAATGCCTGGTTAGCGAAACGGTGCCAGGCACGAATTGGAGAATAGAAAGGAATAAACAATGATGAAGTTGATTTGGGTATTAAGAGCCGTAACGTTCCTAATGATCATAGGGACGATAGGTTCTATAGAAATTAACAGGATTGATTTCTATACTGCAATCCTGCAAATCTTGCTCGGGTTCGTGTTACTAATATTAAGTAACTACTGGGCAAGAGAAATTCGGTTTTATTCAAGAAAAAAAGTCCGTTAATCGCCTTGGACAGCAAACGGACTTTTGGTAGAGTACTCGGTTAAAGACTCTACCTGTATTTTACACAATATAGGAGATAAAAACAATGAACAAAACAGTATTAATGACAGCAACAATCGCATCTTTAGCAGTAAACGTATTTGCAACTGATAACAATTTCATCGGTGGTACCGATAACACAGTAACAAACAATGCAAAAAGCATTGGTGTTGTAGGTTATCAAAACACAGTAGGCGGTAACAACGCAGTAGCTTTTGGTGAAAATAATATCGCAGCTGGTACGAATTCTTTCGCCGGCGGTAATGATAGTAAAGCATTGGGCCGTGATAGCTTCGCTTACGGAGCACATGCGGAAGCTACTATCGAATATACTGTGGCAATTGGCAGTCAAGCTCGTACTGCTGCCTATAACACTATTGCTATAGGCAACGGCGCATATGCAAATGGCGAGTCAACAGTAGTATTAGGTAGAACTAATACCGTAAACGCTGAAAATGCGACGGTAGTTGGCTCTAATAATGGAGCAGTCGCAAGCGGTCATGGTGTAGTTGTTGGTTATAACAACAAGGTTCAAGGCTCTGATAAAGAAATGTTGGCTTTTGGCTCTAATAATACTGTTCAAAATCAAGGTGCTACTGTTTTAGGTTCTCACGGTCAAGCGGTGGCAGTAGATAGTTTGGCCATCGGTAATAATACTGTAGCCGATGGGCCAAATTCTGTAGCGTTGGGAACTAACTCAACTACAGAAGAAGTAGTATCTACCAATCATATTTACATCAATGGTGAAAAATATGACTTTGCAGGTGGAGTAGCTAACAGTACTGTATCAATTGGAGCTAATAATAAAGCTGGTAATGGTGGCGTTCAAAACTATAAGCGAACACTAACCAACGTGGCAGCAGGTAGAGTAGATGGTACATCTACCGACGCAATTAACGGCTCTCAATTAAATGCGGTGATTAACGCTCTTAAATTTACTACCGTTGCCGAAGGAGCAAATACAACTGTTACACAATCAACAAATATTGATGGCGGGAAAGAGTTCGCGGTTCATGTGAATAAAGACATGGTTAACATGAATTCCGTTCAATTTGGCACGGTTAATGATCCACAACATAACTATATTGGCAAGAATGGTAGCCATGTATTTAATGGAGAAATTAACTCCGATTATGGGGCTAATGGCTTCAAAGTAGAAAACACAGACAATTTAGACAATGCTCAATTCAATATAGATGGAATGGTTGCTGATAGTAACGGCAAGCATATTGAGTTCACAACTCAAAATATCACTGCAGGTAGCCAACAACTACACGATGTTGCGGATGGAGTTGCAGATACTGATGCGGTTAACATGCGTCAATTAAGAGCGCAAAACCAAGTAGGCATGGCTCAAATCAATCAAACAAATGCACGTCTAAATAAATTAGGCGCAAGCTCCGCAGCACTTGCTGGATTGCATCCGCTTGACTTTAACAGAAATGATAAGGTCAGCTACGCAATCTCTTATGGGCATTACCGCAACAGTAACGCGGTGGCTCTTGGTGTATTCGCTAGACCTAATGAACGGGTGATGATTGGTGTAGGGGCAACATTAGGCGCCGAAAACCAGTACACCATTAATCTTGCCTTTAAGACAGGCAAAGGCTCTGATTATGTTCAAGAAGCTAAGGATGCACAAAGCAGAATTAGTAAACTTGAAGCACTCGTAAATCAATTAGTTGAAGAAGTAGAACTTAGTAAACAATCAAAATGATGAATGGTGCAGATTTATATAGTTATTTACAAGACAAACAATTAGAACTCAATAAAGCATTGCGTTTAGCCAAAGATAGAGGAATTGATTTGGCAAATGCTGAGTATTCTTATAAAAAGGCCAAGGCTAAATTTATAGCCTCGGCCAGATTGGAAAAAGTAGCAGTTACATTGATACGTGATCTAGCACAGGGAGATGAATATATTGCTGAGCTTAGGTTAAGAAGAGATACCGCTAAGGTACTTTATTTAAATGCACAGGAAGCAATTAATGTATTCAAACTACAGTGCCGATTAGTAGAAGCACAACTAAAACGGGAGTGGCAAGATGGATAACTGGTACAACCAATTAACTAACATGGAATGTCCAATATGTGGAAAACCAATACATTGTGCAATTGTATGTCACAAAGAAAAGAAGCGTGTATGTGATACATGTTGTAGTGAATGCCAATACCTAATGAGATATCAAGGTGAATGGCATTGTGAATTTGATAAATAAAAAACCGCCGTGCTATAACACGGCGGTCATTAAGTAGTTATATGAGAATATAACCATAAATAATCCTATTTATAGTTTACCTCATATATAGAGAAAAGTCTAGTGAAAATGCGGTTTCAACTGCATTTGTGGGACTTGATAGATATATTAACAACTCGACATAAGGGGTAAATAAATGCGTAGGAGAACAGTAATAGAATCAAAAAATATCAGAGAGGTTACAGATTCAATTACGGGTAATTCATATCTAGGGAAAATAGGAAAGAAATCTAGAAGTGAAAAACAACATGTAACACCTGAAATGATTCGTAAAAATAATATACGTATTGCTGAAAAGAGGTTGAGGTTATTAATAGACATGAATTTTGTAGAAGATGATTATTATCTAACGCTGACATTTCGAGATGATCCTGATGAAACTGAAGCAAAAAATAGGATGACTAAATTTATTAGAAGGTTGAGAGCAAGATTTAAGAAAGAAAAAGAGCTTTGTAAATATATTTATATTATGGAACGGCAAGGCAAAATACACTTTCACATGCTACTTAATCAAGGTATTCGATTAAATACTAAAATTCTAAAACAGTTATGGGAATATGGATATACAAAAGTAGAACTGTACCGAGGAGAAGCTGAAGATGCAATTGGATTAGCTAAGTATTTTATAAAGGAACGAAAAATGGATGTACAAGGCAGTCCAACACATGCATCCAAAAAATGGGTTTCAAGTACGAATTTAGATAAACCAAAGGTAGAAAGTAAAACTATTAAAGCTACGGAGTGGAGAAAAGAAATTAAAGTTCCACAAGACTATTATTTGGATAAAGATAGCGTATATGAAGGTATCAATAATTATGGATATCCATTTAGAACATATAGATTAATACGTCTTACGAAATGGAGTGAAATATATGCGAAGAGAAAATCGACTGAGACCATGTCCATTCTGCGGGAATAAATCAATCAGAGTGGTAACAGGTATTAAAGTTACAGAAAAGCATCATATGGTGGTATGTGACAAGTGTTCAGCCATTGTATGTTTTGAAGAAGCTACAAAGTATTTAGAGTGTGAAAAATATTGGAATAAACGGATTGATTAGGAGGAAATTATGAATAATGTGCAATTAATGGGAAATTTAGTGCGTGACCCAGAGTTAACTTTTACAAAAAAAGGAACACCTGTGGCAAGATTTACTATTGCTGCTAGTAATGAATATGTAGATAAGAGTACAGGTGAAGTAAAAGAACAAACGGCATATGTTAATTGTGTAGCGTGGAATAAATTAGGAGAACATGCTGGTAAGCTAATCAAAGGAAACAGATGTATTGTAAATGGAAGACTACAAACACGATCCTATGAAACTAAAGAGGGTGAAAAAAGATATGTTACTGAAGTAGTAGCAGATTTCATTGGTGATAGTTTATCTAATAAAGATGATGAGCCAAGTAATTTTGAAACATTTGGTGAGGATGAACAAATTCCCTTTTAAAGGCAGCGCAGAGACACTGCCAGATAAAGAAATAAAACATAAAACAAACGTACGATGTAAATCAAGGAGAAAAGCAGAAAGGTTGATGCGGTAGTGGCAAGACGAAATGAATACAAAAAAGCAAAAACATGTAAGCACGCCATTCAATTAACTGAATTTGGAGGATTATTTGTTAAGAATACATGTGTTAATGAACATAAGCTTATGCTACCGTGTCCAAATAAAATGGGGATTGCAGTTAAAAGACCTTATGTTATGGCCAAGTATTGCAGTGGATGTAAACTCTATGAAGACAGAAGAAAGACAGAAAAAGACAGAAAAAGACAGAAGAAAGGTTAGGTGGAATATGACCAGGAATGATCCTACAGGTGTGAGATTAAATTGGTTGGCATTATGGGCTTGTGTATATGGCAATGTGACAATTACTAGAGCCTTAAAATGTATGGGCATACGTTCTTGTAAGACGATTTCACAAAAAGATATGCAAGACTTAAAACACAATAAATTAAGTCAAAGTGTAGGAAATAAGATATGTGAAGATTATAAAACAGGAAACTATACAATTAGGGAGATGGCTAAAAGATACAAGATTTCATATGGTTCAACTTATCGTATTATAAAAGGAACATATAAGTACGAGAGCGCATGATATGGAATCAAGAGCAGATAAGATGATGCGGTATGCAAATATGTCGGTAATACCAAAAGCGTATATAGCGGATATAGTAACAGAATTAGAAACGAAAGATATACCACATAAGAAAGAAATCATAACACTATTAGCCCAACTATGGGTGATAAGGGCAAGGTAGGTGATAATAACATGGGAATTACACATGTTAAAGCAAAATCGGTTAATTATTGGGTATATGGTGTAGCAATTAGACACGATGGGAAATGTAAAATATATCAGGAAAATGAGACACCAATCAGTATAAAGGAGTATACGATTTGTAGGGCTACAGATGGTGTAGATGATGCGGATGATTTGATTTATGAAAACGACATCATTGAATATAAAATGCCACACTGTAGCAGACGATTTATAGCTAAGGTATTTTACAACGAACAAGATATGAAATGGTGTGTCTCAGTCATTACGAGTGAACAGAAATGTTATTGGGATTTAGGATTCATAGTGAATGAAGCAGAAGAACTAAAAATTAAAGGGAATGTATTTGATTAGGAGGCACAACATGGATACGTATGAATGTATTAATCGATGTAATGCAGCAGCTTTTAATGGAAATAAACCAAGAAATTTGGATTGGGAAAAAGTAGCACGACACATTATTAAGATTGGCTGTAATTGTGTTGTATATGCGGGAATTGAAGAAGATTGGGATAACACGGTTGGCATTATATATGACCATGGTGAAGTTATTCATAAAGAGGCATATACAACTAGTATATGGGGAACACCAACTATAGAGGTGTATGTAGAAGGTCAAAATAAACGAATTGATGCGGATACCATCTTCTACAAAGAAGCTAATGAACATATTTATGATTGGACTGCTGAAAGCATAGCTATATTGGAGGGAAAACAATGAAAATTAAGAGTTTTGCAACATATGGCGTAGGAATGGATATTATATATGAAGATATTTTGAGTACAGGTGCTATAGCAGATCTACGTATAAAGTCAGAGGATGAGAAAAGTCCTGAATTGTATGATGCGTGGAAAAGAATGGAAGCTAGAGTATTAGAGTATCTTGGAAAGCTCTGTAAATTAGATACACAATGCATGCTTAATGTTTCTAAAATACAACTAAGATATGCAAGAGAAACGGATGAATTAGAGTCGTTAGTATTTTGTGGTTCTTTAATGTCCCCAGAAGCAGGAATAGGTTTTAAAACAGGTGCGATAAGAGTTAATACTTTATTTGATGTGATGGATACGAAAGATATCGGTATCTTGAGAGAACTAGAGGCAAGGATACGTGGGTATATTAGAGGAGAAAGGGCACAAGCAAAATTTGATTTTAGCTTAAAAGATGATATAGAAGAGGATGACAAAGCATGAATAAAGTTTGTGAATTAAAAAAAGATATTAATGAGTGTGATGCGGTACATAATCCAAAGCATTATAAATTAAAAGGCTTAGATATTGAAAGCGTAGATGTTATTCGTGCTACATTGACGAAAGAAGAATTTAAAGGTTGGTGTAAAGGTAATGCTTTGAAATATTTATTGAGAGCTGGAAAAAAAGATGATGAAATACAAGATTTAGCAAAGGCAGTGGTATATATCAATTGGGTAACAGAGGGAAGGAGTCATTCATGATTTGGACTTTCTTATTAGGGTGTTTCTTTGGAACCTGTATAGGTGTAACTGTGATGTGCATATTATCAATTAGTAGATGTGACAGATAAAGGAAGTAAATAAACGATGAACAATGTACCATATTTTTTACAACACTTACCTATATGGAAATATAATTTGGAAGATGCTTCGCGGAATAAAAACATGAGAGTAAAAGAACATAAATATGATGCGGTAGATAAACATACAGGGCAGATGGTGGAAAAGGTATGTCAAATATGTGGAAAGAAATATAAAACAGAATATAGATTACGTAATACAACAAAAACCTGTAGTAAATCATGTGGTCAAAAATTAAGAATGGCCAATAAGGTACATGAAAAATGGGTAGATAAGGCCGTTGAATTAAGACAACAAGGGATTAAATTAAGTGCTATTGCAGTAGTAGTTAATAAATCTACTAGTACTGTATGGCAATATCTGAAGAAACGAGGTTATTAAAAATGCTCGAACAGGATAAAAATCAATATTGCTGGTGCTTTGATGGTGATGCGGGTGATCCACAAGGAAGTATTGAAGAAGCCATTGATGACTTTTTAAATTACTATGGTCATTATTGTTGGGATGATAAGAACAATGTTGAATATTTAGAAGAAGAGGTATTGGATGATTACGTAGAAATAGGGCATCCATACTATTATGTTCCAGAAGTAGATGGTGAGCGTGTAATTTATGATCTTCTAGACAATGACTTACCTGAAGAATTTGCTGAATGTGATTTTGTATATTTTAAAAAGGTACAGCAAGAACATCTATGTGAATTAAGCAAAAAATTGACAGAAGTATTTAGAAAATGGGAAAAATCACATGGATATGGATATAGAGCATATTTGGTGAAAGAAACAGAACTATATAGAATTGGTGATTATATCGATTCAGAGGGAAATTATAAATGAAAATACTAGATGCATGTTGTGGGAGTAAAATGTTTTGGTTCGACAAAGAAAATGTAAACACTATGGCTTGTGTTTTTTAAAGGAGAATAAAATATGTACAAAATAGAAGAAAAAGCAGTTAATGCGGCAAGAGCAATATTATTTAATGAATTTGGTTATAACGCTAATGAATTAGCACTTATGGATATGCATGTAGTGTGGTTTTCTAAAACATTACAAAACTGGAAAGCGTTGGTAAGCGGTGTACATATCAAAGAGTATATCGAAGTTACATATAATGGAGATAAGAAAGAAACGTATGTTGATGTGTATCAAAAAGCGCGGAATGCATGTTTGAAAGATGATGCTATATGAACTCACTAACTGAACGAAAAATTCAGCAACTGCTTGGAAAAAAGTTGTTCCTGCGAAAGATATGTATTCCCAATGTTCTTATGTGGCGACCACATAACACCGAGTATGAAGCGGACTTCATATACTTTGATTTGAAAACAAGATATGTAACTGAAGTCGAAATCAAAACCAGTATTGAAGATTTTAGACGTGATTTTAAAAAAGATCATCAGCATGATAACTGCAATGTTAAATATCTATACTATGCAATACCTATTGAAGTATACGCGTTAAATAAGACTGAGGTATTAGATGCAATAGGTAATAACGGTTTGATATTAATTACCTATAAGGTGAGAAAAGATGGAGCCATTATTGAGCAAGTTGATTTTAAAAAGCGAGCTAAAGCAAGAAAGGGAACTATACCGCTTAATCAGAATAAGCTTGAATACTTTATGAAAATTGGCTGTATGAAATGGGTGAATCGATAATGACAATTGAAAGGCTGTAAATGTGAAAGAATCGGATTATAAAAAGAGGTGAATATAATGACAAAGAAAGATTTCACGGACACTTTATTTAAAGCAATGTACGAATTGGGGTACAGAAAAGCGGAGCTTGTGAAAGGGAGAATATTCTTTTACAAGGAAGATACAATGATGGGCGTATGGGTGCCTAGAATTCCAGTAGAATGCACTTGTTTTACAGACGAACAGAAATACATTAATATTGGCGAATATATAGGTATTGTTGACTGGAGCAAAGTAAAGGTTGATACACCTATATTGGTTAGTTTTGATGGATGTAACTGGTTTAAAGAATATTTTGCTAAAGTACAAAACGATACAGTCTATGCTTTTGATGGTGGTGCTACATCGTGGAGTGTTAGTAATAAGAAATATTGTGTTACCTCGTGGAGATACGCAAAACTAGCAGAGGTATAAATATATGACATGGTTTTTGTTCTTTTGTTTGTGGCTTGCAGTTGGTAATACAAATAATGGATATGCTAATGCAATTATATTTGTGGCGTGGAGCGTGTTGGTTTATATGCTAGCTATTAATGGTGCATTTAAGGATTGAGGTAAATATATGAAAAACGAAAGTAATGATACATATACAGTGGTATTGATTCCGTGTAACAATAGTGAAAATGTAGGAACATATGGCCAATATAAAACGATAGAAGAGGCACAATCAGCAGCAAATGTATTTGGTAATATGCAAAAAGCTTATAAGAATGGCTTAACAACATCGCATTTATTAAACTTTGCGGAAGATATGCCAGCTGTTGTAAAGAATTATGAAAGGTCTATGAGCGTAAGTTGGATTTTAGAACATCAAATTAGATAAAAAGGGGAATTAAATAAATGAACGAAAATCAATTTGAACGTGTAACAGGATATGAAGATGCTGATTTACCTGAACGAAAAACAGAATATGCAGCAGGATATGACGTTAAACCTTATGAGACTGGCGTCGTATTACCACATCAAACAAAACTCATTCCTACTGGTGTCAAATGCAGATTGAACTATGATGAACATATTCAACTGCATTTAAGATCAAGTGTGGGTATTAATAACGATGTAATGCTAGCGAATGGAACAGGTATTATTGATGCAGATTACTACAACAATGACGATAATGAAGGTCATATTATGATACCTATTAGAAACTTAGGTGATACGCCGTTTGAATATAATAAGAACGAAAGATTGGCACAATTAATTATCATGCCATATCGTATTACGGCTAAGGACAGGACTACAAAGAAACGTACAGGCGGTTTTGGAAGCACTGGTAATAAATAATGGTGATTAAACATAAGAGAATCATTGATAAAAAAATGATTAAAACAATTAGAACAAACCATTGTGAATACTGTGGAAGACTATGTAATATAGAACCACATCATGTATTTTCTCGTGGTAGTGGTGGTGGAGATATCCGTGAAAATCTAATCCAGTTATGTAGTCAATGTCATGTCAATACACATGCAGGAAACATGCCTAACAAAGAAACTTGTTTAAAGATTATAGCTAAAAGAGAACATACTGATGCGGAAACAATATATGTAATAAATCGTAAAGCAATGGGATATGACATATAAAAAGGTGATAAATTTATAACAGGAGGTGATGCGGATACATGGATAAAGAACAAGAAAAGAAATATATAAGAAATGCTATTGAATATTTAAAGCCAATAAAATCATGCACCTTAGAAATACAATCAGCCAAAAGAGAATTACAACGATTAAGAAGTGATATTACGTCACTAAGTGCAATAGATTATAGTAAGGATCGTGTATCAGGTGGCGGTATTAAAGAAGGGTTAGAAGCTAGTATAGCTAAGATGTTAGAAAGCGAATCTAAATGCCTTGAGAAAACAAATGCATTGATTCAGTTACGCGAAGATGCAAGAAAACATATTGAGTGCTTACAATGTGTTGAGGGGAAGATAGCATTGATGCAAGAATATGTTAATGGTATGTCATTTAAAGGTGTGGTATCATTTATAGGGTATAGTAAAACACAGGTACAGTCATATAAAAAGGAAGCATTAATTGAATTAGGTCAAGAATTGACCCAAATAGTACCAAACTGACCCAAATAGTACCAAACTGGTATTTAGATATGTGGTATTATATATGTGTGAAAATTGCCACTGAGCAATCATTCACCAAATCACCCAAAACAAAATATTAGGCTCGTGTAACCATTCAGTTATACGGGCCTTTTGTTTTGTACATATGATATACCCCCACCCCATGGTGCCTATTGAATACACACAACTCACCAATCAATGATTCATGTTTGACCTCTTTGAATATATAACTACACAACCTTAAGAAACACTTATACCTTGTGAGTTGTGTGTATTGAGTAGGTGATGAAAGGATGTGAACGGTATGCCTAATGTAAAATGCAATAAGACTGCATGCTTAGATAATCATCATGGAATGTGTGGTGCTAACAAAATAGTAATAAAAGCTAATGGTTATTGCCGTTCATGTTCGCATGCACATCATATGATGAGACATGTGGATAGGGATGAGGCACGGCACCGTCATGAAGATGAGCGCCGCCTGTCTCATCGTAAAAATAAAAAATAAATTTTAAATATTGAATATATTATTTTAAATTTGGATATTTTTTATGGGTCCTTCTGGCCAAAGCTGATGCCTTGCGGTGGCCGAGACCCCAAAAATTGCCTAGATTTTAATTTTTTTATGACCTTGCTAGTGATACAGGTAATGAAAGGAGGCTGATTGATAAGTGAAAATTACAGATGATTTGAAAACAGCAACGGCCTCTCAGTCGAACCTGGCAAAAGCACTTGGACTCTCGCGTCAACGTGTTTCGCAACTGCTCCAAGAAGGGGTTTTAGCAACGGATGAAAAGAATCAGATTTTGGTTATCAAATCCGTTATCAATTATGTCAAATATAAGGGCCAATCTTCTGCTGAAGAGGTGAGTAGTTCAGATGATGCGGTATTTGAGGTTGAAAAGGCCAAGAATGAACGTGCGAAACGCAAGATTGCTGAGTTGAAACTGGCCAAAATGAACGGCGAAGTGTACTCGGCAGACACTGTAGAACAGGTAATGACAGAAATGCTTGTCAATTTGCGCACTCAATTGTTAGGATTGCCAACAAAACTGGCGCCACAACTACAGAATGTGACAAAAGAGGACGCATATAATCTGTTAACTCAAGAGATTGAGGACAAATTATCAGAATTAAGTGAATATACGCCGTCATTATTCATGGATAGCGACGATTTAGAGGAAGATAAAGCGCCAAATTAGGCGCTTTTTTAGTGCAAAAAAGGAGGTGATAGCATGAAAACGGCAAAAGAATTGTGGCAATATGTCTCTAAAATGGGTCTAAAACCACTACCTAAAACCAGTGTTAGCCAATGGGCTGACGATTATCGCATGATATCACAAGGCCTTTCTGCTGAACCAGGGCGTTGGAAAACGAGTAGAGCACCATATCAAAGGGATATTATGGATGCTTTCACGCAACCTGGTATCAATCGGGTAGTGGTTAAGTCAGCGTCACAGATAGGGAAGTCAGACATAATGAATAATGTGCTAGGTCGATACGCTCATCTTGACCCATGCGCGGTTATGATGATTCAACCGACTATCGAATTGGCTCAAGATTATTCAAAGTCTCGTATCTCTCCGATGATCCGTGATACAAAAGTACTTTCACAAGTATTCTATGAAACAAAATCAGAAGACGGGGCCAAGACACGAGATGGTAAGAACACAATCTTATCTAAACTCTTCCCTGGTGGACGTCTTATCATGTGTGGGGCGAACAGTCCGGCAGGATTGGCATCGCGTCCTGTACGTGTACTATTAGCGGACGAAGTTGACCGCTTCCCAGATAGTGCCGGTACAGAAGGCGACCCAGTAGATCTTGCTGCAAAACGTATGACAACGTTCTGGAACAGGGTCATGGGGTTATTCTCTACACCAACTAATGAAGGTAGCTCACGAATCGATGTAGAGTATCAAACAGGAACCCAAGAAGAGTGGCAACATGAATGCCCTAATTGTGGTGAGTACCATTTGATACGACATACTGAAATGGAATGTGAGACTGAGGAACACAAGGATGCTAAAGGTCGGAAAATTGTAGTAGTTAGTGATGTGAAATGGCGGTGTCCAGATTGCGGATCTACATTTTCTGAAGACGAAATGCGGAAAGTTCCTCAAAAGTACATATCGAAAAACCCGGCTGCGTTGCATAATGGCATACGCAGTTTTTTTGTAAATGGATTCACGTCTCCGTGGCTAACCTGGAATGACATCATGAGGGAATGGCTAGAGGCTAAAGGCGACCCTACACGTGAAAAGGTAGTCATGAATACGCGTTTCGGTGAGTCATACGCACAGCAAGGTGCCTTTGAAGACTATCAACAATTCATTAGGCGCCGTGAAAAGTACGGCGCAGACCTTCCGGACGGTGTATTACTGTTAACTGGTGCCGTAGATACACAAGATAATCGGTTAGAGTATGAAATCACCGGTTGGGGGTACGGCGAAGAATGTTGGGGGATATGTAAGGGCGTTATCCTTGGGGAACCTGATAATAAAGCAACATGGGATGCACTTGATGCGGTACTTGATAAGATATACCGCTTTAAGAATGGCACAGGCCTTAAAGTAGCTCGTGCTTTCATTGACTCCGGCGGTCACTACACGTCAAAAGTATATGAATACTGTGAAAAGAACTTCAGTAAGCAACGATTCGCGATTAAAGGTACGGCCGGAACACCTGGTATACCGTTAAATTATAAGATTGGTAAAGCTTCGGGGAGCAAGATTCCGCTTGTAATGCTAGGTGTTGATGATGGGAAACAACAGGTAATGAACCGATTGGCCATCGATGAACCTGGGGCTAAGTACTTTCATTTCCCTTTGGATGAAGAATTCCTAGAAACTAGAGGGTATGACGAGTTGTATTTCAAAGGAATTATTTCAGAACACAAAAAGAAAGTAAAACGTAAGGGCGTTATCCATGAAATATGGGAGCCTACAGCAGGGGTTCGTAATGAACCATTGGATTTACGTGTATATAACCTAGCCTGTATGAATTCAATCCATCCTGATTGGGATAGATTGGCGGAAGTAGTCAAAGGAGGAGGACATTCTACTACAACAGTGACTACTCCCAAAAAGAAACAAATGCGGAAACGTGTTCGCAGAGCTAGTAAAGCAGCAGATATTTAGGAGGATGTATGGCAACTAGTTATTCAAGTAAGCCAAGGCTAATTGATGTCCGGTTAGAGTGGTATGTCAAAGCCGAGGAAGCAATATTGACCGGCCAAAGCTATACAATCGGAAATCGGACTCTTACAAGGGCAAATTTAGCAGAAGTAAGAAAAATGATTGATGATTTAGTGGCAAGAGGCGCCAAATTACCTGGTATGGATACCGATAATGGGCGAGAAAATCGGTCAAAACGGGTAGTTTTTAGGGATTAGGAGGCTAAAATGGCGAGAAAAAACAAGAAATTTAGCGCTAAAATAAGCACTCCGAGGGCTAAAAATAGCGGATATAGTGAGGGCGGTGCCTCTCGTGATAACAAATCATTAAAGGGATATAACCCTAGAAAACTGGGTTATAAGGCTGATATTGGTGCAAATCTATCAACTTTGCGTGATAGATCCGCAGATTTAGCCATCAATACGCCAGTCGGAACGGCTGCAATCAATACAAGCACCACTCATACAGTAGGTGCAGGCCTCAATGTGTTCCCTAGACCTAAGTTTCAAATCTTGGGAATCAGTGCAGAGGAAGCTAGGGCATGGGCTCGTAAGGTTCGAGCTGAGTTTGACCTATGGGCCGAATCAAAAGACTGTGATATTTATCGCAAGAACAATTTATACGATATGCAAAGCATCGCATATCAAGGATATCTTACTGATGGTGATAGTTTCGCCGTATTCAGACGTAAGCCAACAACACCAGATATGCCGTATACATTGCGACTTCAATTAATTGAAGGTAATCGTGTAAGTAATCCGCTTACTAGTTCAACATATGTTACAGGCGACCCGACTGGTGTTGAAGCGCTTAACCAAGATAATGGGAACCGCATATTGAATGGTGTAGAAATTGATACTGATGGCGCTATTGTAGCCTATTGGGTATCTAATCAAGTACCAGGCGAACCAATTACAAGCATGTTAACGGCATGGGCAAGAGTTGAAGCATACGGCAAGCGAACAAGTATTCCTAATGTACTGCAAATTAGTAATGATACTAGACCTGAGCAGTACAGAGGGGTGCCTTATTTAGCTCCAGTCATTGAAACACTTAAGCAAGTGTATCGTTACACAAATGCAGAGCTTACATCTGCCATTATTAAATCGTATTTCGCATTATTCTTTACTGAAGCCGTTACTAACTCCGGTTCGTTAAATGATATGTTGGCCGACAATGGTGTTGATGATCCAACGGAACCAGTAGTTGATGTATCAGAATACAATTTAGGCCCTGGAACATTAAATGCCTTGCCGAAAGGTGTGGATGTTAAGAGCGTGGATGCATCCAATGCTCAATCTACTTTTGAAGTGTTTAGTACGCAACTCATCAAACAAGTAGGCGCAGCACTTAACCAACCTTACGAAGTACTAATGAAGAACTTCAACTCCTCGTATTCTGCAAGCCGTGCAGCAATGTTACAGGCTTGGGAAGAATATAAACTACGTCGCAAGTGGTTCGCTCGTGACTTCTGTCAACCAATCTATGAGGTATGGTTGATGGAAGCCGTAGCGAATGGCCGAATTGAAGCGCCTGGTTTCTTTGATGATCCATTAATTCGTAAAGCATGGTGCAATGCTGATTGGTTTGGACCGACTATGTCAATCCTTGACCCTGTTAAGGATATGAACGGTAGTAACCTTCGTGTTCAGAATGGAGTTTCCACTCGTGAACGTGAAGCAGCCGAAATGACAGGGACAGACCTTGAAGAAAATATTGCTCAACTTGCTTTTGAAAAGCAACTCATGGAGAAATATGGCATGGGGCTAGCTGATGCGGTAAATCCTTCCGTTGGCTCTAAATCTAAAGCGAAAGGAGGTGAAGAGGATGAATAAATTCTGGTCTATTAAGAATTTTGTAAAACAAGATGGTACCGGTCAATCTGAATTGATTTTGTATGGGGATATTTCTGATACTTCTTGGTGGGGTGATGAAATTACACCACGTGAATTTGCAAGTGACTTGGCTAGTTGTAATGGTAATGACCTAACAATGCGCATCAACTCTGGCGGTGGTGACGTATTCGCAGCGCAAGTCATACACAATATGATTAAGACTTATACCGGCAACGTAACGGCACATATTGATGGACTGTGCGCAAGTGCAGCTACGATTATTGCATGCGCTGCCGATAAGGTAATCATGCCAAGCAATGCTTTGTACATGATTCATAACCCATCCGTATATCTAGGCGATAGCTTTGATGCGGACGGCTTAACTAAAATGGCTAACTATTTGGCAAGTGTTAAACAAACAATTGCAAACGTTTATTTAAGCCGTAGCGATGTTTTGACATCTGAACAGGTGAATACACTTATGGATGATGAAACGTGGCTAACAGCGGACGAGGCGAAATCCTACGGCCTAATTGATGAAGTAGATACGGCGATTATTGATAATGCTGTTATGAATAACGGAATGGTTATTGTAAACAAAGTATCTTGCAAGTACTCGGCCAAAAATGAAGCCAAAATCAAACAATTTTTAAAACATAAGGAGAAACCTATGACTGAAAATCAATTCATGGCAAGCTTAAAAGGTTTGCTTGGTATTTCTACAAATGAACCTGCAGAAAATACAGCAGTAACAGCAGAACGCGAACGCGTTGAAGCATTAAATGCGTTAAAAGGCAACAATGAAGTCATCAATCGTTTAGTAGATGTGGCTGTTAAAGAAGGTAAGACTGTAGATGAAGTAACACCTTTCATCTCTGCCGTATCTGATATTCCTACAACTGATAACAAAGTAGTGGACCAAATTCGACAATTAGTTATTGACCAAATGGAATCCGGTGCGGATCAAGTAGCACCTCAAGGTGCATCTACACAAGAAACCAATGATGCAGTAGCAAAAGCTAGTGCAATTGATGAAGTCGTAGCATTTGCGAATGCTAAGAAAGGCGGTAAATAATGGCATATTTTGAACAAGTAAATGGTGTCGCAGCTGATTACCTATTAGGTGGTGGCGGTGTACCGGTATTAACTCAAAATGTAAAAGTAGCAGTCGGCGATTATAAACGTGGCCAAGTGCTTGAAAACAATGCTGGTACATTCCAAAAAATTACAACAACTGGTAAACCTGCAGGTATCGTAGTATCTGATACTACTGCAACTACTGACCACAATGTATTAACTGTATACATCTCCGGTCGCTTTAATCGTGAAGTATTGGTAGTTGACCAATCTTACAAAATTAATGATCATGAAGCGGACTTCAAGGACGCTCACTTATTCTTAACTAGCATTAAATAGGGGGAACTATATAATGGCAATTGATTTTAAAGATACATTTTCCTTGATGCAAGCGGTGGAACGCATGAAAGCGCCGGCAAGTTTCTTGCTTGATACTTTCTTCCCACAAGTTCCAGCAGTTGCAACTTCTAAAAAAGTAACAGTAGAAACTCGTAAACGTGGTCGTACATTAGCACCTTTTGTATCTCGTGGTGCATCTGGCGTGAATGTTAAACGTGCCGGCTCTAAAATTGCTTTATATGAAGCACCTATGATGGGCCCTAGTACAGTTATTGACCCAGACCAACTTGACCAACGTGCATTTGCTGAAAATGTTGTATCCACAATGACACCTTCACAACGTTCTTCTCAAATGCAAGCTGAAGATTTGTCTTACTTGCAAGGGACAATTATTAATCGTAAAAACAAAATGGCGGCAGAGCTACTTACTACAGGTAAGTGCATAATTGAAGGTTATGCGGATGATGGTACAACTGTTTTAACTGATGAAATTGATTTCGAATTTGAACAAGATATTACACCAACTACTGCATGGGACCAAGCTGGTGCTGATATTTATAACGATTTGAAATTGGCATCTGAAAAAATTCAAGAAAACGCAGGTATCGTACCAACTGTGTTGGTAGTAGGTAAAAATGTTGAAAAATACATTCTTGATAATGCGTCTATCAATAAGTGGTTAGCTATTCCTAATCGCGAAAACATATCTATGTTCAGCTTTGCACCTGAATACTTGTCTCCACAAGTTCGATATGTTGGCCGTATTATGTCCTTGAATATCGATGTGTACGCATATCTTGAAACATATCAAGACGCTGAAGGCAAAGTAAAAGCCTTTATTGGTGATGATGCAGCTGTATTAGGTGTTCCTGGTCGTGGCCGTCAACAACATGCGGCAGTAACATTGCTTAACGATGATAGCCAATTTACAACATATGCAGGTATTTATGTGCCTAATTACTATGCTAATAAGGGCACACAAGAATTAACGTTGACTGTGTATTCTCGTTGCGTATTGATTCCTGAAACTATCGACGATTGGGCTACTATTAAGACTAAATAGGGGGTAACCTACTTATGAAAATCAGAGTATTAAAGGGTTATTTAGCACATGAAGGCGAGATGTATGGCAAAGGCGAAGTAGTCGATATCAAAAAGAAAGCGATTGCATTGTCTTTACTTGAATCTGATAAGTTTGAATCTGCTGAAGATGATCCTATTGAAGTACCGGAACCATTGGAAGTCGTTCCAGATGAACCGGAAGAAGAAATGGAATTACCTGAAGTTGATGCGGAAGTTACGGTGAAAAAATAATGCGATTTAGAGATTACCTAGAAAGCGATATTGACGATGTATTCCTCAATGAAGACGAATTCGCCGAAGGGCATAATCTAAATGGCACAGTAGCTAAAGCGGTTATTCAATCGCCAACGGCGAGGGAGTCATTCTTGTCAAATGGCTCTCACGTATCAAATGACGGATTGCATGGGGTGTCTGTATTTGTGCATTGCAAATTAAAGGACATCCCTGAAATTCCATCACAGGGGAACGTATTCCGATTAGATGGTGATGTGTACATCGTTCAAAGTGCAACGGAAGAAGATGGACTTGTGTCTATCGAACTCAGAGCGGAAGCTAGAGGCGGTGTTGACGGATGGTTGAGCTAGAACTTGATAAAAGTGCAGTGAAAACAATTGAAAAAGCACTGGAAACATTAAAAGAAGATAGAGTTCGACGTGTCTGCCAAGCCGCTTCAAAGCGTGCTGCAACGACTGCAAGAAAAGCAGGTACGCAAGCACTACGTAATATCTACGCCATTAAAGGTGTATCGGTCGTAAAGTCCGGTGTATCTATCAATAAATTGAATGACGGCACAGAAATGCGTATCAAAGGTGGTTATACTAGCGCTCAAAAGTACTTCAAAATTAAATCACTTAAGCGAAAAGGTGTGTTTGTATCTATTAAAAAAGGTACAGAAACAAAGGTACCAAATGGCTTTGTTAGTGCATCAGGTATCTTTATGAAACGCCAAGGCAAGGAACGATACCCATTAAAAGGGATATATGGACCAGCCTTACCGCAAATGTTTGGTAATGAAATTGTTATGAATGCCATGCAAAAAGAAGGCATGGAAATGTATGAAAAGCGCCTATATCACGAATTAGAGCGCGCGTTAGGAGGTAACTAATGACACCATTAGACGTATCAGACGGCATTGCTGCCTATCTCATGGATGAGTTGCGCAAGCTAAATGAAACCAGTGATGTTACCGCGAGCACTATTCGAGTATGGAGTGGTTTCTTACCAAGGGTGGATAATAATGCGGACTTGCGCAAGTTATGCCCTGCAGTAGTAGTACGTCCGTACTCTGTTAATGATGCAGATAGTTCGACTGTAGGGATTACAGTATTGGTTACTACATTTGACGAGGCCTTAACAAAAGGCCATGTCGGACTATATCACCTCTTAGAGGTAGTGCGTGAGCGGTTACTATCTGATAATCCGATAGCACTTAGATATGAAATTAAGGATAATACCGTTAATACAACAATTCCTGATGATCAACCATATCCTCAATGGGTTGGATATCTTGAATTTGAAGTGTATATTCCTGTTATTCGTAGGAATCTAAATAAGATATTTACGGATAATAAAGTAATTGAATAGGAGACAACGATGAACCCTGTTGTATATGTTGGGCCTTCGTTCCGCAGTAGCCGGCTAAATCAATTCATGGTATTTAGCGACGGTGCACCACTGCCGGAAGCGGAAGACCCTATTTTTATGCATTTATTCGTGCCTTTAGATGAACTCAATCAAGCAATGATTGATGTGAGAACACAAGGCACACAATTAAATGTATTCTATGTAAACGCATTGAAGAATTATAAAGGAGTGAAGTAAATGGCCTTTTATCATGGCGTCAAAACAAGTGAGCAAGCTACCTCTGTAATTGCTCCTGTCCAAACTACTGCCGGCCTTCCAATTGTGTTCGGTACTGCACCAGTACACCTTACAGAAGACCCTAGCGCAGTAGTTAATAAGCCAATAATCTGTTACAGCTGGGAAGAAGCTGTTCAACAACTTGGCTATTCTGAAGATTGGACACATTTTACATTGTGTGAAGCAATGTATGCGCAATTTAAGTTATATGGTGTAGCTCCAATCGTATTTGTTAACGTATTGGATCCTACAAAGCATAAGAAATCCACTACAACAACTGCTACATTGGCAGAAAAGAAATGCATTGTAAAAGCAGCAGTATTGCTTAATACTTTGCAAGTATCTAGCGGTGGTCAAACAGGTGTGGCCAACACAGACTATACGGCTGCATTTGATGACAAGAATCACTTGATCATCTCTGTTATAAAAGGTGGCAAATTTGATTCCGCAACTACATTGAACCTCACATACGATGAACTTGATGTAGAAAACTTTGATTATAAAAACGTAATCGGCGGTGTGGATAGTAACGAAAAAGCAACAGGTTTTGAATTAATTGATACAATCTATCATCATTTTGGCATTGTACCTGGTCTAATTGCTGCACCTGGATTTTCTCAAAATCCTACAGTCGCTTCTGTAATGAAAGCAAAATCTCGTGTTATCAATAACTTATTTGGTGCGACTACTTTGGTAGATATTGATACTACACAAGTTGTTAAATACACAGATGCTTACGAATGGAAGAAAGGTAATAGCTATACTGGTGAATCTGAAGTCGTATGTTGGCCAATGGTTCGCAATGGCGATTACATGTTCCATATGTCTACACACATCATGGGTATTATTGGCAAATGCGATGCATCCAATAGCGATATTCCTACATTATCACCTTCAAATAAATCTATGAACATTACAGGATTGTGTTTAGCTAATGGTAAGGAAGTAATGCTTACTCACTCCCAAGCCAACTTATTAAACTCTCAAGGTATTATGACAGCCGTTAATATTAATGGTTGGGTATCTTGGGGCAACTATACAGGTGCGTATCCTGGCACGACTGATGTTAAGGATACATTTATTTGTGTACGTCGTTTCAATGATTGGGATGACCAAACATTCATCTTAACGTATTGGCAAAAAGTAGATATGCCTATCTTGCCACGTAACATCAAGACAATTCTTGATAGTGAAACAATCCGTCTTAACGGCCTTACTTCTCGTGGCTTTATCTTGGGCGGTCGTATTGAATTTAAAGAAGCAGAAAACCCTACAACAGATTTGTTGAATGGTATTATTCGTTTCCACAAATTCCGTACACCTCCAATTCCAGCGCAAGAAATTGAAAGCATTTCTGAATACGATGTGTCCTATTTCAAAACGCTATTTCAAACAGTATAGAAAGGGGTAATAAATCATGGCATCTATCAATCAAGTACCGGAAGTACTTAATGACTTTCGTGTATATGAAGAAGGTTCTGACAACTGTTTAGGTGTTGCCAAAGTAGATTTACCTAGTGAAGCTGTAATGACTCAAACTGCAAAAGGTGTGGGCATTGCAGGTGAAGTAGAAGTGCCAGTTATTGGTCACTACTCATCTATGGAAACTAAACTTACATGGAACACTCCAACAGAAACTACACACCGCCTTACAGGTGGCCGTGGCGTACGCTTAGAAGTACGTGGTGCTATCCAATGTTGGGATAGTGGTAAAGATAAATATGTAATCGTGCCTACACGTGCCGTTATTCGTGGCCGTGCTAAATCTAAAGAAAATGGCACCTATGAATCTGGCAATACTATTGATGCAACGAACACAATCGAAACTACATACTTGAAACTTGAACAAGATGGCAAGGTAGTTCGTGAAATCGATAAATACGCCTATAAGGATTCTATTTCTGATGGCACTGACTTCCTTGGCGATGTTCGTGCTGCACTCGGTATTTAGTCTGTAGAAAGGACGATCACTAATGAGTAAACATAACACTATGAACGAAGCACATGAACAAACGGGTATTGAATTAGTAAAAGCTGGCCATTCCTTACAATTTGAAGGGATCAGCGGTTATACATTAATTAAATGCGAAAAGTCTGCTAAGAATGAAGATAGAACAATCACAGTTCCTGCATTATCCATGACATATCAAGCACATGTAGCAGCTGCTGCATGCGGTTGTAAAGTAGATGATATTTATAGCCTGCCGGCTGCCGATTTCACTAGAGTGTGCTTAGAGGTACAGAATTTTTTGCTCAATTCCGAAAAATAACAGACCTAGAACGGTATTTCACAGAGTGTGCAATTACGTGTAGCAAATATACTAGTACACCGATGGATTACTTCATTCGAGAGCTAGACGTGGATGAGTTCATAGTCCACGTTCAGCTCATTAGTGATGGTATCGAACGCGAGAATAAAGCAATGAAAGGGAGAAAATAATGGCCAATAAAGTCTTAGAAATGGCAATCGCCATTAAAGGTAAACTCGATGGCGGGTTATCCTCCTCCGTATCAAAAGCGTCTCAGGAACTCAACAAATTATCAAATGCAATCAAAGACCAACAGGCACAATATAGAAAACTACAGGCCATATCGCAAAAGACTGGTAACGCTAGTGACAGGAATGCAGCAATTGCAGCCGAGCAAAAGCTAAATTCTATGTTGCAACGGCAAGCCCAGTTGCGGTCTAATATCGCAAGTCAGACAGCGCATCAAAATGCAATCAGTAAAATGGGTGGTGCAAGTCCTTTAACAGGTGCTGCATCAGCTGCGCAAGGTGCTAGTGCTGCGGTAAGTGGCATTACAGGTAAGCTTGCAAGTTTTGCTATGGTTGCCGCCGGTGGGTTTGGTATTGGTGCCATTATAGATAATGTAGTTAATGCCGGTGAAGCACTCTATCAATTGTCCAATAAACTACATATGACAACTGCTGAAACATCGCAATTTAAGAAGATTATGACGTTAAGTGGTGTCGATGTAGAAGCGGCGGCTAAGTCATTCGCTAAAATGGATAAGACTTTAGCCGGTGGCGGTAAAAGTGCGGAAGCATTGCAAGGATACCTCAGTCAATTTGGTGTATCCTTGACCGATGCCAATGGCAAGTTATTGCCTATGAATCAACAGTTGGATGCAATGGCTAAAGGATACCAAAATGCAGTGGCACAAGGCCGTGGACAAGAATTCATGCTTGAAACATTAGGTGCTAAAGGCATGGAGCTTACTAAAGTTTTTGAAAATTACGCAGATGCACAAGCAGCCGCGTCACAAATTAAAGGTGTTGGTATAGATCCTAAATCACTCCATGAAATATGGTTACAAATGAACATTTTGAAAGCAGAAGCTACGCAAGTTGCATTAGGCTTGGCACAGGCATTTATACCAATTGCTCAGCAAATATTACCGGCACTGATACCGGTATTACAAGCTGTTGTAACTTTCATGAAGGATAATAAGGAAGCTATTGCCGCCGTAGTCACTAATGGATTGAAATTGGCATTACTATATGGCACGGCTACTAAGTTGGCATCAGGTATTACTACAATTACCACGGCATTTAAAGGTGTAGAAACGGCAATGGGTGCGTTTAAAGCAGCGGGTGCATTAATAGGTGGGCCTTGGGTAATTGCTATTATGGCGATTATTGCAGTGATATACATATTAGTAACTAACTGGGATACTATTTGTGCTACATTAACATCTGTTTGGGATAGTGTATGTTCTGGATTGAGTTCAATATGGGATAGCGTGTGTTCTGCTTTAAGTTCCGCATGGAGTGCCATTATATCTGGTATTATGACAGTAATTAATGGATTTTTATCATTAGGCCTTAGCGTATTTAATGCGTTGAAAGCGGCAATCATTGCTTATGTAAATCTATGGTTAAATCTACCAACATATATTGGTATGGCTGTAGGATTTATTATAGGTATTATTATGCGATTGCCTGAGATTGCGGTACAAGTTGGTACTGCTGTTATATCTGCCGTTGTATCATTCGCCACTGAATGTTATAACTTTGCAGTCACTACCTTTAGTGCCATGGTCGATGATATTTATAACTTCTTAATCAATTTACCTATGTATATGATTACTTTGGGCGCTGAATTCGTAGCGGCGGTTATTTCGTTTGCCTCTGAGGCATATGCTACAGCTACATCGTGGATTAGTAGTTTGGTTAATGATGTTATTAATTTCATTATGAATTTACCAAGTGCATGTGCTGATGCGGGAGCCGGTTTCGTAGCTGCCGCAGGCCAATGGGCAAGTGATGCATATAATGCAGTAATGAATTGGATTAAACAAATTCCTAGTGCTGTATCTAATGCAATTGCTGGTGCATGGGATAGTATTAAGGCTCAATTTAGTGGTGGATTTACTGTAGGTGTTCAAGCTGCAGGCGGTAATGCGTATGCTAATGGTGGTGTTATTACATCTCCGGAAGTTGCATTGATTGGGGAGGCTGGATATCCTGAAGTAATTGTACCTATTGATGGTAGTGCAAATGCTATGAATTTATGGCAAACGGCCGGACGGATGTTAGGTGTGAGTGGTGCGCAGTCAGCTGTAGCACCTACAGTATCATTAGCACCTAGCGTACCTGTAACATCCTCATCTAGTCATAGTGGTGCACCTGTACAAATTACATTCGCACCAGTTATTAACGCTGGTAATGGTTCTTCAACAGATGATATTATGTCAGCATTAGACGCTAAAATGCGTGAATTTGAACAAATGATGCGTAGCTATACAGCCGGACAACGGAGGTTGAGTTATGACTAACTATACAACAATACAAGGGGATATGTGGGATTTAATCGCTTATAAAGTGTACGGTAATGAACGATACATCAATCTATTGTTAGAAGCCAATCAAAAGCACCGTAATACGGCGATATTTTCCGCTGGTGTTGTGTTGACATGCCCAGATGTCCCTGCTGATTCCTTACCTGAATTCTTACCACCATGGAGGCGATAGTATATGAGCTTACAAAAAAGACTAGCTAATGTCCAAAAATGGAAGAAAGACTTAACACCACAAACGAAATTAGCACGGCGGGCATGGTGTACGATTGGGTACCAACATTGGGGGAGTAAGGAGTCAAAGGACATCACAGACGATATTAGTAAGTACCTTCTTGATGTAACTTTCACAGATAACCTTTCAGGGACTGTAGATGATGTGGCCATCTCATTAGAGGATAGGGGCCGTCTATGGGTCGGAGATTGGTATCCTGTGAAAGGTTCATTACTAGAAGTTGCTATTAATACCGTAGCATGGGAGAAATTAGGGGATGAACAATTTACATTACCAATCGGCAAATTTGAAATTGATGAATTCGAAGGAAGTAGCCTTCCGGATGTAGTCAAAATCAAAGGTGTCGCTATTATCGGTAGTACTGACTTACGGGAGAAAAAGAAAGACAAATCGTGGAAATCCACAACGCTGAAAGCGATTGCTACCGAAAAGGCAAAAGATAATAAGTTAAAGCTAGTATGGGATGCTGATTTTGACCCGCCGTTAAAAGATGCCTCTCAAAGTGCTGAATCAGACCTCGCATTCTTGCAGAAACTATGCAATGATGCGGGGTTTTCTCTTAAAGTATCCACTGAACAGTTGATTATATTCGATGATTACAAATACGAAAATGTGAAGCCTAAAGTTATAATTCGTAGACCAGGTGGCAAATACCAACCTGTACAGACCAAAGAAGGTGAACAACCGCCTTTGATTATTACTAGGGCATTATCTTATTCATATAAAAGTAAAACTCGTGAGGTATATCGTGCATGTCATGTGAAATATACCAATAAGGATAAGAAAACTGTGATTGAGGATACGTTTGAAGATCCTGACCGTAAGGGCCATACGTACCTTGCTGTATTAGAGGTCAATGAGCAGATAAAAGACAAAGCGGAGGCAAAGAGATTGGCTAAAAAGAAGCTAAGAGAAGCCAACAAGGAAGCAGATACAATGTCTTTTAGTTTCCCTGGTAATCCTCTTATTATGGCATCGGTTACTGTTAAGCTCGAAGGATTTGGGGTGTTTGATGGTAATTATTTAATTACGAAAGCAACGCATACATTAGGGGCCAATTATTCAACGTCGATTGATGTAAGGAGGTGTTTAAATGGCTACTGATATATTATCTGTATTAGCAGATATGATATTCATTGGAAATGTTTCAAGTACAATTCCTGAAGAAGGTAAAGCCGTTGTTACGCGCCTTGATAGAGAAGGTGTTGTTACGGCGCCACTATCTGTCATTAATCGAGGTGCAGCACATGATAAGGACTATTGGATGCCGGCTATTGATGACCAGGTATTGTGTATTATGTTACCTAATCGGTCTGGTCGTGGTTTTTCTGATGGATTCATTATTGGTACATTCTTTAGTAGTGCGGATCCAACTCCAGATGGTGCGGATAATGGTAAACGTGTGCTCACTGTTCCTGGAGATATGACTCTTAATGTTGGTGGAACGCTATTTATCAATTCAAGTGGTGGCGATGTGGTGGTCAATGGTATTTCCTTAGTTCATCATGTGCATGGTGGTGTAGAGTCTGGCGGTTCTACAACATCAGGGCCGGTTTAGGAGGTATAGATGTATATTGGTTATTTAGCGGATATAGTCTTTTATACCGCATTAGACAATGTGCTTACTGTATCTGATGTAACGCGTTCAGGCAGTGCTAGATGGGAAAAGCATAATTTGATGCTAGAAAAGCCGGTTAAACAATTTAGTGGGCCGGACGTAGAACAAATAACATGTAAAATTCTTATTTCTTCATCGCTTGGACAATCTCCAGATAGTACTGTTAAGAAGTTGAGAAAGTATCGCGATACAGGAGCTGTATTGCCGTTTATTATCGGCGGTAAGCCTGTTAGTCAAAACTACTTTGTCATCATGTCTATGAGCGAAGATAGTCTATTCACGGATGCATATGGGAAGACCCAATCTATTGAAGTATCGCTAACGCTTGAAGAATATCCGGACAAGAACACAGTAGAAGAAAAATCCATGCTTAATCAATATGGTCAGAAGTTCAATAAAGTTAATACGATATTGAGGAGGTTCTAGCAATGTCAGCAACGTATGAAATTAAACCAGTTACGGACACTAGGATATCGCTAGCACCTGAAAGTGAAGTCGCTGAGATTTTGCAGAATGTACAAACGATTATTTCTACTGTTCGTGGTAGTGTTCCCCTAGATAGGGAGTTTGGTATTGATGGTCGCATTATTGATATGCCTATTCATCAAGCACAAGCGCATCTATCTAATGACATATTCCAACAAATTAAACGGTACGAACCACGTGCCAAAATTAGTGATATATCATTTACCGCCACACAAAATGGTGCGTTGATTCCGAAAGTGATGGTGACTGTATGAGATTGTCTGATTTACCTAATGTTGAGTTTTTTAATACTGATAAAGAACACGTTCAACAGAAGGTGTTTGATATTTACACAACAATAACAGGGCGAACCTTGGGAGAGGGCGACCCTGTTACTTTATTTTTAAATGTAATTTCGGAAATTATTATCCGATTATTGAATGATGCAAATTATGCAGCTAAACAAAATCTATTAGCCTATGCAGAAGGTGATAACTTGGACCACGTTGGAGCGGTTCCTGCTGCAGTTGAGCGACTACAGGCAACAAAAGCAACTACGACTATCCAAGCTACATTGTCAGCAGTGCGTACAAACTCTGTTATTATTCCAAAAGGTACAAGAATATCCACAGAAGGTGGAGAATATTTTGCTACTGTTGAGGATTTGGTAATTTTACCAGGTCAACTCAATGGATCCATAAAAGCAGAAGCACAACGTACAGGCGCACAAGGTAATGGCTTTAAACCAGGTGAAATAAGTACAATTATTGACCCTATAGCGTATGTGGATACGATGAGTAACACTACATTATCTGAAGGTGGTTCCGATACAGAAGATGATGAAGCCTATCGTGAACGTATTCATGAGGCTCCTGAATCATTCTCCGTGGCAGGTCCTGAAGGTGCTTATGAGTATTTTACAAAATCTGCATCACACCTCGTGGCCGATGTAGGTGTATCCTCTCCACATCCTGGGGAAGTTAATATCTATCCATTACTATCTGGTGGCGGTATTCCAGGACAAGAATTACTTAAGACTATTACGGATTATTTGTCTGATAAGAAACGTAGACCGTTAACAGATAAGCTAACTGTATTAGCACCTACTACTACGCAATATAACATCGATGCTAAGTACTACATTGAAAAAGGCGCCGATGCAACAGTTGTAAAAGCTAAGGCAGATAAAGCCGTCAATGACTATGTAATTTGGCAAAAATCTAAATTAGGCCGTGATATAGTGCCTAGTCGATTGGTGCAAATGCTCATGGATGTATCTGGAATTAAACGCGTTGAAGTGACTGCTCCTGTATTTACTCAGATTGCAGAACAAAGCGGTGTGGCAGTAGCCAATACAATTGCCGTAGTATTTGCAGGAAGCGAGGAAGAATGATACGTGATAGTAAGTATACCAGCGCAGAACATCTTCCCTCCTCAATCGATAAGGAGCCAATTAAAGCCCTTGCTAAAACGTGGGATGATACGCTAGCCGAATTAATGAATACGAATACGCTGCTATTGTGGTCATCTATTGATACTGAATCAGAGAGTGTCATTGATCATTTAGCGTATCAATTACATGTAGATGATTACGATAGTGGATTACCAATAGCAACTAAGCGTGAGTTGGTAAAGAATTCAATTGATATTCACCGCCATAAAGGCACACCATACGCAGTCGAAAAGGCTGTACAGACTATATATTCTGATTCGAAAATAGCAGAATGGTTCGAATATGGTGGTAAGCCTTATTATTTCAAAGTTACGCTCATTACGGCACCATTAACTGGTGCATCGGACATTGCTAAGCTTGTGCGTGCTATCAATACGGCTAAGAATGTACGGTCCTGGTTAGATGGTATTGAATTCATTCGACGAATTAACTTCAATAAGTATTTCGCGGGATGGTGCGGTGTATCTAAGAAAGTGAATATCAAGTGTGATTTCACGAATGCATGGCGCATTAATTTGAATACTCATGTAACGTCTTACACCGTTGAATCGAAGAAAACGAAGATTAATGTAGCGCTAGATAATAGCGTTAGATAGGAGGAATATATGGCAGAATGGTCAAATGCAACCATGACTGATGTCGGTGCTGATTTGCAAGCAAAAGTAAATGCAGGCAAGACTAAACTGACATTCACTAAAATTAAAGTCGGCAGTGGTGTTAATGCAACGAATCCATTGGCATTAACTGATGTAATCTCCTCTAAATGGGAGACTACTAATTTCGTAGTTAAACAAGAAGGTAAAATCGTAAGCGTAGATACCTTTATAACTAATACTGGCATACATGAAGCTTTCCGAATGTCTGAAATTGGGTTATTTGCACAAGATCCTGATAAAGGCGAAATATTGTATGCATACCTTACGGACCCTGAACCGGACAGAATGCCGGCAGAAGGCGGTTCGGTAGTTGTATCTCAAGAATTAACCATCGGAATGGTATTTAGTAATACGGGGAATGTATCGCTAACTGTTAACATGGGGGCATTAGTAACGCATGAACAGTTGGAAAGACATAACTCCGATGAACACGCACATGACAAGCGTTTCAATGCTATTATTCAACAAGTAAATAACATGATTACTAGCGTAGATGATAGCGATTCATTAGCAAAAGCACCTACTTTACAACTTGTGAAAACCATTTTGAGCGGACTAAATATCAAAAACGCAACCGATGTAGTCAATGCCTTGGAAAGTGAGAAAGCAACAGGCCTTGGAATCAGATATGATTTCAGTAATGTAAATGCTTGGTATATCTGCCTTGGTAAGCTGTTTGGGAATTTAATTATCCAAGGGGGAAAATTTGTCCCTGAAATTGCATCTATAACATTTCCTATTCGTTTTAACGAAGTACTGGCAGTACTTCCTATGATGCTAGATGAGCCAACTCCATGGCATGAGATGATGATTAGACCAAAGGCAATCACGGCGAGCACGTTTAAAATGGTAAGTGGTAGCAATAACACTAACTATCCTAAGTCTCGTAATAATGGTTGTTGGATTGCTGTTGGTATTTAATCACCAAGGGGGAAACAACCTTGTAAGAGGGAATCAAGAGGCGCTTATAACGTTACCTATTTCTTATAATAAATTCTTTGTTCCAGTTTCTAATCCAGAATATGATGCTATTCGTAAATTCAATATCAATATGGTATCAATGTATTCTGGTGTGGAAGGATTGAACAAAGTACATCTGACCACTGATGTTTGGGGTGATTCTGATGTTGATAAAGAAATATATTGTTGGTGGCTAACGGTAGGGATTTGACCAAGGGGGAAATGATAGCGATACACAGGCCTATTACGATATAGGAAGTCAACAAAGGCAAGAGCAGTTTACTTTCCCAATAGCGTTTAAATATAAGCCATTATATGTACATCCATATGCAATTAATAAAGTAGAATTAAGGCATTTATCACGAATTGGATTTAGTGATAGTCAAATTACATCAACTGGATTTGCAGCGGTTATCAGTGAGAATAGTAATGCTATAGAACAAATCAAAATGAGATATATTGCTTTAGGCGTTTAAATACCCACAACACACCATTCAACAATCGAGTCAGATTTCAACATTGTTTGGTAACTAGAATGCACTTCATAACGCATATCTGTCCTAGATATTCTTCTGCTAATTGCACTTGCTCCCGAGTTCCCCCAAAACACTGATGCATCACTAGCAATGATCACAAATGTATGAAATAGATGGTTGTTTGTAAATGCTATAGGGAATATAACTTTATTTGTTGTGTTTTCTAAATTGTTAATATCTGATTGCTTTTGCTCGCCAGCCTTTTGTTTTCCCCCTTGGCTAAATTCCGAACGCAACATAAAATAAATCACTATTATATGCTGCACTAGATGCATCAGCAACGATTGTATAACCAGTAGTGGTTCTTTTATCGGTGTAAGCAACTGATGCACCACCAATAGCAAGAGGCCATTCTAATGTTTGTAAAACACCAATACATTCTTTTGCATAAGAAATAGGAAATTGAACATCATATTTTCTACCATCATAGATGGTTAAATTTAATTTTCTTCCCCCTTGGTGAATTAAGCAATCCCAAAAACCATTACTCTTGGAATTGCACTAGAACTAGCATAATATATTTTTGCTTTTTCACCACTCACATCTTCTACGCCATATGAGAATCTGCCACCACCAATATCTTGACATGCAATGTAGAAACATTTAGATAATTTGATTGGATAAATCCATTCTGGCACAGATCCTGTCCATCTATATGTCCCTTGGTTAATTACCAATAGCAATCCAACTAATGCCAGTTACACTATTTTGTGCAGTCATATAAGTGAATTTTAAATTTGTGATAGATTTAATTGCGCTAGTTACCCATCCATCTTGGTCTAATGCATCAGCAATATTAATAATATTAACTGATGGGAGATTATTAAATGCAATAGGGTATACAGTGTCATCATTGTAAATATTACGCCCTACAGTAATATTTACTCTTCCCCCTTGGTCATTTAAGCATTTCAATCGCCTTGCGTAATTGTCTAAGTGATTTATGAGTGTATACGCCATCGGTAACATTAGATGATGCATGGCCTAATAATAATCGTTTAGCATTATAGTTAGCACCTACATCATCTAATCTAGTAGCGAATGAATGACGGCAATCATGTGGAGTATGTTTAGCATTAATAGCTTTCATGGCTAATGTAAAGGCGTGCGAAAGAGAAACATAATTACGTTCATCTATGATCCATTTATTAGATAGTCGATATTCAATAAAGGGCCATATGCGATGATGGATGGGAATGATGCGGATTCCTGCTTTAGTTTTGCTTGATGTAACTTTTAAATATCGTTGTTTTCGATTGATGTCAGTACTTTTAAGATTAATTAATTCACTGGCACGCATTCCAGTGTATAAGAGCATTAAAGGTAATTCCGCATTGATACTCCATAAGCGGTTAATTTGATTAGTGGTAAACACCTTGCGTGGGCGTTTAGGGATATTGTGACCAATATTCAAATATTGACTGTATGACTTTGAGCACCAGTCATTAATAATTGCAAATGAATATAATTGATTGAGTAAAGAGCGAACTTTCTTACACGAGGAATAAGAGAGTCCGCTCTTTAGCATGTCAGATATTATATTTTGCAAATCCATATATGTGATTTCGTTGATAGGGCGGTGAGATATTGATGATACATGATGATAAGCACATTCATATCCTTTCATGGTGTGTAATGAGACATTTAATGAATGTAACTCTAACCATGAATGATATACATCGTTTAACGTATGAGCATTGTTTAATGCCTCCTTAGCCTCATTATAAGATGAATAATAACCTACAACTTTATATGCTACATAGGGGCGTTCATGAGCCCCTTTTAATTTCTTAATTAATTTCATAGTAACCTCCAAGAAAGGACAAGAATATGTATGTATTTGTATTAGACGAAAAAGGTGTTCGTCAAACATCTTATGTAGTTGGTGTTCATGCGGATACTCTTGAAGAAACAGAGCAATTAGCAAAACAATCCTATCCAACTGCTAACATCATAACAGGTGATAGTGAAATGCAGGCACAATTCACAAGTGGCAAAGCATATGTGAATGGTACTTTCATTGACATTCCTGTAACGGAATATCAACCGACAAAATCGGAAAGTATTGCACAAATCCGTAAGTATTATGACGAACGATTTGCAACGCTAGACCAAGCGTTACTACGCAGACGGTTGGCTAATGTGCCATATGATGATTTACAAGCGCAATTTAAGAAACTAAATGCCGAAATGGTAGCTAAGATTAAGGAGGTTAAATAATGGATAAATACGAAATCAAATCTGATATACCAGTGATGCACTTTTGTGAATACTGTTGGGCGACTTTGAACGAAGATGGTACATGTCCAACAGAAGGATGTGTGCACAATGATTTAATGGCTTTAGATGAAGAACCATAAGAGTATGGGGGGAGTGAATGGATATTCTTAATGATATTTTAATCATGCTCATAAGTGGGGTATCGCATGAACATTTAGTTAGTATGGGAGTAGTGATTATTTTAACAACTACATTGTTATTTGTGGACACAATTCAGCGAATTGCTGCAGAAGTGTTGCGATATAACAAGGATAATCACAGGCCTAATAATCCTATTACATTACTAACAACGCTAACATGGTATGGTTGGGGAAAAGGTCAGTATGTTGATAAAGCCACAGGCGAACGGCGTAGATATTTAATGAGTGAGCGCCTTAGAGGTGATTTATTAAAGAAACTATGCATACAATATCCGGCATGGATGATACTATCCATTGTATTTATTTCATTACCTGACATTCCTATTCCAAACACTGATTTATTCTTAGACCATATATTCTCTTATGCATTTATGCTGATACCATTCTTCGCAGAGTGTTGGTCGATTATAGAAAATCTACGTGAAATGGTTGAAGATGACCTAATCGACATAGGTAAGATATTTCAATATACGATTGAAATTATAAAAGCATGGAGGGGTAATGGATAAGTTAGCTATCATCAACCGCATAAAGCGGTCATATCAGTCCATTCGAATAGCCGGCATACGGCCAACTGGTGTATTAGCAACGAGGGCATTAGTCCTCGTCATGCTAGTACCGATGATATTAGTCGTTGCCCAGTATGCGCTATCAACGATTAGAGGTTATGTGTCACCTGAAGCGAATCAGCTTATCGATAAGGGCGTATTAATTATTGACCATATTAACGTTCCGTCGGTACTTATGGCTATCGTAGGCTTGTGTGGCATGTTCATCGATAAGAACCATAACGGGATACCAGATAAGTTAGAGGAGCCTAATACGTTGCCTATGAACAAACCTGGCATACAGCAATTAGCGGATGACGTTAACCATGACGAGAGGGGGAAATAATTAATGTTTAGACAACTTACGATGGACGAGTTACAGTCCTTAGCACTAGATGCATATGGTCAAATTGAAAAAGCCTACCTGCATTGGACAGGCGTGAAAGGTGGTAAGCACTTCAAGGATTACCATATTAACATTGACCGAGATGGCTTAATGTGGACCGATATGGAGGGTTTAACTGATTACAAGGAACACACCTATATGCGGAATAGTAACGCAGTAGGCATTGCTATTGAAGCGTGTTGGGATGCGGTCAGTGAAAATAATCTAGGTAGTGAACCACCTACAACAGCACAGTTAACTACTATGACACAAATTATGGCAGTGCTCACTATTAACGCTGGTGTACCACTTGATATACAACATCAAATGACACACGCCGAGGCGGCCGATAATCAGGACGGACTAGACCTCTATTATTTAGATCCGACGGGATACCCTAATAATACTTATGGCCCAGACTCCAACGTTGACCGATGGGACCTCTTAGTGTGCCATGCAGGTGATGAACGATGGAGCGGTGGGGACTGGTTACGTGGCACCGCTCGATGGTGGGGCGCACAGTGGGGTAGTAATATTTAGGAAGGAGTTACCATGTATGAAACTATCAAGAACAAAATTGTATCTACGTTTACTCTTAAGCGCGTTATTCTTGGTGTGCTTAGCATTCTTCTCATCGGTTTCGCATGCAGCCTCATCGGAGGATACCTCGACACAAGAGCCGACTATCAGCGTACCCGTGAGCAGTTGGAACGAACTC
>OGKO01000264.1_pt1 | contig 44545 bp, 41 predicted proteins | sample 1572451 | NCBI WGS metagenome assembly OGKO01 (sample SAMEA2582089, study PRJEB24529) | metagenome | biome: Human gut stool | place: China | collected 2011 | reverse complement strand
AGGTAAGTGGAACAGCTAATTATCATATATATGAGAAGATAAGGAGTGAATCTGAGATGAAAAGTTTTTTGGATGAAATAAAGAATGAGGGGTTCAACGAAGGAAAAAGTCAGGGGCGCACGGAAGCACTTGAGCAGACTGCCAAGACATTATTTGACATGGGGATGGCGGTAGACAAGATAGCACAGGCGGTACATACCAGTGTGAATATAGTAGAGGAATGGCTGTCAGTGAGAGTGGGTAATAACTGACTTGCCTTGAAAAGGGATATAGTTTTGGAAAACTGTAATTAGCTTAGCAGATGATTGTAATAATGTCTGCTAAGTCTTTTTTATGTAATTAGAATTCAGGTGTCAAAACATGATATATACTTATAAAATAAATCAGCATGTTATGACACCTGAATCTGAATAATGTAAAATCAGATTGAAATTTTAAAAATTAAAAGCACTGCATATTAATTGATGTATTTTAATCAAATATATGTTATAATCGTAACTTGAAATTAAAAAAAAGTTGATGTACCATAATTAGAAAAGTAAAAAAAGACAGCCGGACACATAAGCACGGCAGTGATTTGGAGGTATGTTATGGAATTTAATGTTACACTTATTCCGGGAGACGGAATCGGACCTGAGATTGTGCGCGAAGCAAGAAAGGTTCTCGACCGGGTGGCAGAGAAGTACAGCCACAGATTTACATATAAGGAAGTGCTTATGGGAGGCTGCTCGATAGATGCTTATGGTGTTCCGCTTACGGATGAAGCACTTGCCACTGCCAAGGCTTCGGACGCGGTTCTTCTCGGAGCGGTCGGAGGAAGGGTCGGAGTTGACAGTTGGTATGAGCTTCCTCCTGACAAGAGACCTGAGGCAGGACTTTTAGCAATCAGAAAGGGACTTGAGCTTTTCGCAAACTTAAGACCTGCTTATCTGTACAGCGAGCTTAAGGGCGCCTGTCCGCTCAAGGAGGAGGTTGCCGACAAGGGCTTTGACATGATTATTGTAAGAGAGCTCACGGGAGGTCTTTACTTCGGAGAGAGAAGCACCAAGGAAGTGAACGGTGTTGTTACGGCGGTCGATACGCTCAAGTATGATGAGAATGAGATAAGAAGAATTGCAATCAAGGCATTTGAGATTGCCATGAAGAGAAACAAGCATATTATAAGCGTTGACAAGGCAAATGTTCTCGACACATCAAGACTTTGGAGAAAGATTGTCGCAGAGGTTGCCAAGGACTATCCTGAGGTTAAGGTTGAGGATATGCTTGTCGACAACTGTGCGATGCAGCTTGTCAAGGATCCGGCACAGTTTGACGTGGTTCTTACGGAGAATATGTTCGGAGATATACTCTCGGATGAGGCGAGCATGATAACAGGCTCCATCGGAATGCTCTCATCGGCAAGCCTCGGAGCAGGCAGGCTCGGTCTCTACGAGCCTAGCCATGGTGCAGCGCCTGACATTGCAGGTCAGGACAAGGCAAATCCTATTGCAACGATTCTCTCGGCAGCCATGATGCTCCGCTATTCGTTCGACCTTGACAAGGAGGCAGATGCGGTTGAGGCGGCTGTTAAGAGCGTAATCGCAGAGGGCTACAGAACGGTTGATATAATGGCAGAAGGCATGAAGCAGGTCAGCACTGCACAGATGGGCGACCTTATAGCAGAGAGAGTATAACGCCAAATGTGCACAGTATAGTATTTTAGGGCTATATTTTAAAATTTACTGGATTAAAGTCTGAAAGCATGCTATGATATAAAATAATAAGTCCATCAAAATATATATCGCGTGGCTGCTTACAGACAAAGCGATATATATTTTAGATGGGCAAACCTATATGAGCAAGTAATGGTTCAGCTTAGCTGAACCACGGATTGCGAATGTAGGTAATGGTTTCGAGAGTTCGCAGAACGGAGAACCCATTCTTATTATATAAAATGTAGTATGTAATGTATGAATTATGTATGGATATGGAGGCTTAACAATGAGAAGTGACGCAGTTTTTAAGGGAACTCAGCAGGCACCGCACCGTTCCCTCTTTAACGCACTGGGACTTACAGAGGAGGAGATGAACAGACCGTTAATCGGTATTGTAAGCTCCTACAATGAGATTGTTCCGGGACATATGAATATTGATAAATTGGTTGAGGCCGTAAAGCTCGGTGTTGCAATGGCTGGCGGTACACCTAGAGTGTTCCCGGCTATCGCGGTATGCGATGGTATTGCGATGGGACACACGGGAATGAAGTACTCGCTTGTGACAAGAGATTTGATTGCCGATTCGACAGAGTGTATGGCACTTGCACATCAGTTTGACGGACTTGTGATGATTCCTAACTGTGACAAGAATGTGCCGGGACTTCTCATGGCTGCAGCCAGAGTCAATATACCTACAATTTTTGTCAGCGGCGGACCGATGCTTGCAGGTAAGGTAGCAGGCTGCAAGACCAGCCTTTCAAGTATGTTCGAGGCTGTCGGAGCTTATGCTGCAGGTAAGATTACCGAGGAGCAGCTTAAGGAGTACGAGGCAAAGACCTGTCCTACATGCGGTTCATGTTCAGGTATGTACACAGCCAACTCCATGAACTGCCTTACAGAGGCACTTGGAATGGGACTTCGCGGCAACGGAACGATTCCTGCCGTATATTCGGAGAGAATTAAGCTTGCAAAGCATGCGGGCATGCAGATAATGGAACTTGTAAAGAAGGACATCAAGCCGAGGGATATCATGACGGAGAAGGCATTCATGAATGCACTCACCGTAGATATGGCACTCGGATGTTCGACGAACAGTATGCTTCACCTTCCTGCAATTGCAAGAGAAGCAGGCGTGGAGCTTAATGTGGATATTGCCAACGAAATAAGTGCAAGGACACCTAACCTCTGCCATCTCGCTCCGGCAGGACATACATATATCGAGGAGCTCAACGAGGCAGGTGGTGTATATGCCGTCATGAACGAGCTCAACAAGAAGAAGCTTTTGAACACGGATGTAATGACTGTCACCGGAAAGACAATGGCGGAGAACATTGCAGGCTGTGAGAATATGAATACAGATGTTATAAGAACTATTGATAATCCTTACAGCGCAACAGGCGGTATTGCGGTTCTCAAGGGAAATCTTGCACCTGATTCCTGTGTTGTAAAGCGTTCGGCAGTTGTTCCTGAGATGATGGTTCATGAAGGACCTGCAAGAGTATTTGACTGTGAGGAGGATGCCATTGCAGCTATCAAGGGCGGAAAGATTGTTGCCGGAGATGTCGTCGTAATAAGATACGAGGGGCCTAAGGGAGGACCGGGTATGCGTGAGATGCTCAATCCTACCTCTGCAATCGCAGGAATGGGACTTGGCTCAAGCGTGGCACTCATCACGGACGGACGTTTCTCGGGAGCTTCAAGAGGAGCATCAATCGGACATGTGTGTCCTGAGGCTGCGGTCGGCGGACCTATTGCTCTTGTCGAAGAGGGAGATTTAATTAAGATTAATATTCCGGAGAATAAGCTTGAACTCGCGGTATCCGACGAGGAGCTCGCGGCAAGAAAGGCTAAATGGCAGCCTAGAGAGCCTAGGGTTACAACGGGCTACCTTGCAAGATACGCTAAGATGGTGTCAGATTCATGCAAGGGTGCAGTACTTGAGAAATAATATTAGGGAGGATTCACAGATGCAGTTAAACGGTTCACAGATATTGATTGAGTGTTTGAAAGAGCAGGGTGTAGACACTGTATTCGGTTATCCGGGTGGTGCCATCCTCAATGTATATGATGAATTATATAAGAATTCAGATAAGATTACACATATTCTTACATCACATGAGCAGGGAGCTTCGCATGCTGCAGACGGATATGCGAGGGCTACGGGAAAGGTCGGAGTGTGTTTTGCAACCTCAGGTCCGGGAGCTACCAATCTTGTGACGGGTATTGCGACGGCGTATATGGATTCTGTGCCTATTGTAGCAGTTACTTGTAATGTAGGAGTTTCGCTTCTTGGAAAGGATTCCTTTCAGGAGATAGATATAACAGGTGTCACGATGCCTATAACCAAGCACAACTATATTGTTAAAGATGTAAATAAGCTTGCGGATGTTGTAAGAAGTGCATTTAAGATAGCTGCATCGGGCAGACCGGGACCTGTACTCATTGATATCACCAAGGACGCTACAGCAGCCATGGCAGAGTATGAGTATAAGAAGCCGGAGCCTGTTGAGCGTGTAACAGATACGATTAAGACAGAGGATATTGATAAGGTTGTTGAGATGATTTCTCAGGCAAAGAAACCTTTTGTATTCGTAGGCGGTGGCGCGGTTATATCAGGTGCGGATAAAGAACTTGCGGAGTTTGTTAAGAAGCTCCATGCACCTGTTACGGATTCACTTATGGGAAAGGGAGCATTCAACGGCACAGACCCGCTCTATATGGGAATGCTCGGAATGCACGGAACAAAGGCTGCCAACTTCGGTGTGTCGGAGTGTGATCTTCTCGTGGTTGTCGGCGCAAGATTTTCAGACCGTGTAACCGGAAATGCCAAGAAGTTCGCGACAAACGCAAAGATTGTGCAGTTCGACGTTGACCCGGCGGAGATTAATAAGAATATCAGGGTTGAAGCAAGCGTCATAGGAGACATTAAGGAGATATTAAAGCGTGTCAACGAAAAGCTCACACAGCAGAAGCATGATGAGTGGGTAGAGCATGTTGAGGAGCTTGCAAAGAAGTATCCGCTTACATATCATACAGATAAGCTGACAGGTCCTTATATCATGGAGAAGATATATGAGGTTACAAAGGGCGATGCAATCATCACGACAGAGGTTGGCCAGCATCAGATGTGGGCTGCACAGTTCTACAAGTACAAGGAGCCAAGACAGCTTCTCACCTCCGGAGGTCTCGGAACCATGGGGTACGGTCTTGGGGCAAGCATCGGAGCTAAGTGGGGACGCAGGGATAAGACGGTCATCAATATTGCAGGTGATGGCTGCTTCCGTATGAACATGAATGAGATTGCCACAGCCACAAGATATAATATCCCGATTATCGAGGTTGTTGTAAATAACCACGTTCTCGGTATGGTTCGTCAGTGGCAGACACTTTTCTATGGACAGAGATATTCAGCTACGGTTCTTGATGACCAGGTTGATTTTGTCAAGCTTGCGGAGGCAATGGGAGCAAAAGCATATAAGGTTACTACCTGCGAGGAGTTCGAGGCGGCAATCAAGGATGCCATTGCGCTCAACATTCCATGCCTGCTCGACTGCCATATCGAGAAGGATGACAAGGTATTCCCTATGGTTGCACCGGGAGCCGCGATATCAGAGGCGTTTGGTGAGGAAAAGTTTTTAGATTGTTAAATAGAACTCTGGAGGTATAAAAGTTGAATAAGGTCTATATGCTTAATCAGAAAATAGACAGAGCTTACAATGCCGCCGGAAAAGCAATGCAGGATGTATTCAGTGTATTTGGAAGGCTGGGAATGAAAATCATTCCCGGCTTTTCTAAGGATGCGGGCAAGCTTTTTAAGGCACTCGATATTCCGTTCATGGCATGCTATGTGTTTTTCAAGGCGGGAAAAGGTGACTTCGTGATATATTCATATCCCGAGAATCATATAAAGATTAAGCTTCTTGGTAAGTTGAAGAAGGTTAAGGGTTTCAAGCTTGTGTGCTTTGTAAATGACCTAAATTCCATAAGATACGGAAACTTTGAGGACGAGAGTGTTAAGGCGGGAATCCGCGAGGAGCTCTCGCTTGTGGGCTGTGCGGACATCGTGATGCCGCCGAACAACAACAGTGAGAAGCTTTTGCGGGAGTATGGTGTCACGAGCAGGATGATACCTGTCGGAGCGTGGGATTATCTGCTTTCCGATAATCAGACGGCACCGTATGTGAAGCATACTGACGGAAAGTGGAAGCTTGCGTTTGCGGGAAATCTCGACAAATCGGCTTTTCTCTTTGAACTCGGAAAGGTTAAGGGGGACGATTTAAGCTTCGAGCTCTGGGGCAGCATAACGAAGGATACCAACGAGCTTCCATGCAACTGCGTTTACCACGGAGCTGTGGCACCTGAGGAGCTTCCAAGAAGTCTTGCGGGCTGTCATTTTGGTCTCGTGTGGGACGGAATAAGCGTCAACACCTGTGACGGAGGGCTCGGCGTCTATTTAAGGTACAACAACTCCCATAAATGCGGTCTATACCTTGCATCGGGCATTCCCGTATTCGTGTGGAAACAGTCGGGACTTGCACATTTTGTGGCGGAGCACGGCTGCGGCTATGCAATCGAGTCGCTTGATGAGATTGACGGAATACTTAACGGTATGTCGGACAGCGAGTATGAGAAGTTGATTGAGAATACGGAAAAAACTGCGCAAATACTGAGAAGGGGCGGATTGCTTGAGAGTGCCTACAGGAAGATGTTTTAGCGGTCAGATACAGTGAATGAAGGACTTTGCCGGAAACGGCAGGGTTCTTTTTTTGTGTAATAGGAGATTTGAAAAATACAGCAATAAAATATTTATTTTTATGTTGACATATAATATTATACGACGTATAGTATTAAAAAAGAAATAATATTATAAAATTCCGGAGACAGATGGTCAAAAAGTTGTTCGTGCGCGCACGATAAGACTTTAACCGGTTTTGAAAGGAGGGCAGCCATGGCTTTTCAGGTAAGCGCAGCACTTTTGGATGCCTGTGTGCTGTCGGTGCTGGAACAGTCCGACGTGTACGGCTACGAGCTGACGCAGAGGATAAAGGAGCTTATGAAGATATCGGAGTCCACACTGTACCCGGTACTCAGGCGATTGCAGAAGGACGAGTCGGTTACGGTGTATGATATGCCGTACAATGGAAGGAACAGAAGATACTATTCGATAACCGGGGCAGGGCGTGAGAGGCTTGCGGCATACAGGCTCGAATGGGAGGAGTATAAGAATATTATAGACAGCATTATGGGAGGGAATAAGGATGACAAGAGATGAGTATCTTCAGATTTTGAGGGATAATCTGACGACTATGACGGATGATGAGAAGGATGATGTTATAAGATATTATCTGGAATATTTCAGTGATTCGGGCGATGAACGGGCGGCTATGGAGGAGCTTGGTGCGCCTGAGAAGCTTGCGGCGAGATTGTGCAGCGGGAACGGAGCACAGAATAGTGAGAACTACAGTGCAGGGAATTATACAAGTACACAGAATACGGCAAAGGCATATGGCGTTTATAATGATGGCAGCACAGGAGCCTATGATTATTCATGGGAAGAAGGAAACACCAAAAAGAAAAAATCACCCGGAAAAATAATCGCGCTCGCATGCACGGCTCCGATATGGGTTCCCTTGGCATTTGCGGGGCTGGCAATACTTTTCAGCCTGCTGCTGGTCGTTGTGGCTGTTGTATTTGCGGTGTTTGTCGTGTTCGCGGCGTGTGTGATAGCCGGAATTGCAAGCGTGGCAGCGGGATTTTTTGCTTTTGGCAAGTCACTTGCGGATGGGCTGCTTGTGCTCGGCGGCGGTCTGTTTATGCTTGGAGCCGGAATACTCGCATTTTTCCTTGGAACATACATTGTAAAGGGAATTGTGAGTGCTTTTAAGATGTTTTTTAATAAAAATTAAAAGCTTGCTTATGTATTTTATGGGATATCTGAAAAAGGAGTGAGGATACAATGAAAAAAAAGGTGTTATTGCTGACCGCGGTTGTATGCATATTTCTGGGCGGAGCGCTGTTTTCCATAGGAAAGGTGATGGGAGGGAGAGGAATAGTCTTTGATTTTACGGGAAAGGGCATAATCTCGGACGCGCAATTTAAGGAATTATCATTTAACGATATGGACTATGATGCGTTTAAGAGTGTCACGGTAGATGCAGCCAACTGTAAAATCTACATATACAGCTCGGACAACGGCAAATACGGTGTGGATTTAAAGCTGTACAACTATGACGATGACAATATACAGTTCGGGGTAGAAGGTGATGAGCTCATCATAAAAAATTCCATGAATGGCGCGAGGCTTAGCTTTATCTACAATCTGTTCAATGATGATGAGCAGTACATAAAATTATATATCCCTGACGGCGGGTGCGGGTTCATAGACGTGTCGACCGCCAATGAAAATATTGTCATCGAGGATATCTCTGCCACGGGAAAGGTGAGCGCAGGCACGACGAATGCCAGGATAACATTTTCAAATGTGAGCGGGGAGACGCTCAGTGCAGTGACTACGAACAGCAATGTCGTAGTGGAAGGAGTTACGGCTGAAGAACTTACAGTAACTACAAGCAACGGAACGGCACAGCTCTCAAGCGTGCAGGCAGACCGGTTAAATGTAAAGACAAGCAACGGCAAGGTCGAGCTTGAGGAGGTGAGCGGTGTTGAGGCTCTTCTTAAGACCACCAATGCCGAGATAGCTTTAAGGGAAGTGTATTTTGACGGCACGCTCGAGGCACATACCTCGAACAGCAGCATAAAGGCATCGCTCTATGGCGAGGACAGCGATTATTACTATGAGCTTAAAACCAGTAACGGCAGTATTAAGCTTGGCAGCGAGGTACATGGAAAGAAATATACCGGGGGTAATGGTCAGTCAAAGCTTAAGCTGAACACATCAAACGCGGATATCACGGTGAAGTTTGATGCTTCTAAATAAAAAGAATGTGATAGTAATGTACGAAAATACGGCAGTTTTCAGTGCTTTTTGGTCTACTGTAGGGCGTTATAAGAATTAGGAGTTGTAAATCATGCAGAAAATACTGATTGTGGAAGATGATACCAATATTAATAATCTGCTCTGTGAGGCATTGACGAAGGAGGGATATTCCTGTGAGCAGGCTTTTTCGGGCACGGAGGCGAGACTTCTTTTAAATATGAAGGAACATGGCTATGCGCTGGTGCTGCTTGACCTGATGCTGCCGGGTATCCCAGGGGAGACGGTTTTGGGGGAGATACGCGGCAATGGAAAGCTCCCGGTAATTGTGCTGACCGCGAAGGACAGCCTCGATGACAAGGTGCAGGTGTTGATTGACGGAGCCGATGACTATATAACGAAGCCATTTGAGGTCAGGGAGGTCATAGCGAGAATTAAGGTACAGCTCCGCCGTGCACAGGAGAGCGACGTTGCCGACGATATTATCACGTTCAAGGATATGGTGCTCAACAAATCCACCTTTCAGGTCAGTGTATGCGGAAAAATGCTTTCTAAGATAACCAGACAGGAATTTGCGATTTTGGAGCTGCTGCTTAGAAATCCAAAGCGTGTATTTTGCAAGGAGGATATTTTTGAGTATGCGTGGAATGAGCCTTACATGGGCGAGACAAAGACGCTTGATGTGCATATCAGCAATATCCGCAAGAAGATAAAGGAAGTCACGGCTGAAGAATACATTGAAACGGTGTGGGGAATAGGATACCGTTTACATGAATAAGCTTTACTCTTTTTTTACTATTTATTTGCGTTTAATTAGGATTGTCCGGCTATGATAAAGGCAAATAAAAAAAGGAGATGAAAAACTTGGGTGAAATGTTACTGGAAACGAGAAATCTGACCAAGCAGTACGGGCACTATAAGGCAGTAAACGGTGTCAGCCTGCATATCAAAAAGGGAGCCATCTACGGCTTCATTGGAAGGAACGGTGCCGGAAAGACGACCTGTCTCAAGATGATAAGCGGACTTGCGGAGGCGACGGACGGCGAGATTGAGCTTTTCGGATATAAGGGAAAGGATCTGCGGCAGATAAGGTCGCGCGTGGGGTGTCTCATCGAGGCACCGGGGCTGTATGACAGCATGACGGCATATGAAAATCTGAATATCAAATGTAAGCTTTTCGGAATAAAGAAAAAAGGCTACATCGAGGAAATTCTGAGGGTTGTCGGACTTGACAACGTGGGAAGGAAAAAGACGAAGCATTTTTCACTGGGAATGAAACAGCGCCTTGGAATTGGACTTGCGCTTGTAGGTGAACCTGATTTATTGGTTCTTGATGAGCCGATAAACGGTCTCGACCCGCAGGGTATTGCCGAGATTAGGGATACGATTTTGAGGTTAAAAAATGAGCGCAGCATGACAATATGTATTTCAAGCCATATTTTAGAGGAGCTTTCAAAGATTGCGACGGATTACGGAATTATTCATAACGGAAGCCTTTTGCAGGAACTCACGAGAGAGGAGCTTATGAAAAAATGTGGCGAGAGGATGGAGCTTACACTGAACAATCCGAGGGAGGCAATTCCTGTTCTCGATGCCATGGGCTTTGTCAATTATCAGGTGGTGGATAAGGAGCGTATCCACATTTTTGAGAGATTAAACGAGAGTGCGCTCGTCAATATGGAGCTTGCGAAAGCAGGAATTCCGGTGAAGGGAATATCCATCACAAGCGAGGAACTCGAGACTTATTTTCTTAATCTGACAGGAGGTGCAGCTCATGCTTAACATGTTGAAAATGGATTTGTACAGAATGTTCTGCACCAGGAGCATGTATGTAATCTGGATTGTCATGGCTGTAGTGATAGTGGCTACAACTGCCCTGGTTAAAATGGATTTTGATGCTATAAATGCGGAAAATCCGGCACAGGAGGAGCAGCTTACCGAAGCGGGAACAGAAGATGTCAACGTAGGAATTAATGTGGAGCTGCCGACGCAGCGCGGTGAGAGCATTACGGTATTTGACGTGTTTTATGCCAATTCGATGTCGAGATTTTACGCACTGTTTTTAGTGATTTTTGCGGTCATATTTTCTACGGCGGATATAAACAGCGGCTACATAAAAAATATCGGAGGGCAGGTAAAAAACAGGGGAGCGCTTATTGTCTCGAGGGCAGCCGCACTGGCGGTCTTTACATTTATTACGATGGCGGGAGTATTTTTATTACAGGCAGTGTCAAATTTCATCTATTTCAGGGAAGTTGAATGGGGAAATTTAAATGTATTTCCGGCATACTTTTTCACGGAATCAGCACTCCACTATGCGCTTGTGCTCATCTGCATGGCGATTGCGGTTATCCTCAAAAACAATGTTATAAGTATGGTAATCTCCATCTGTATTACCATGAACCTGATGAGCCTTGTGTACTACCTGATAGACCGGTTAATCGATAAGGTCGGTATTCACAATTTTGTGATAAGCAGGTATACGGTTACCGGGCGGATTGCGATGCTTGGCATGGAGCCGGGAGGCAGGGAATGTCTGGTATCGCTGGCGGTTGCAGTTATATTCGGCGCTGTGGTGACAACGCTTGGCAGCGTCATTTTCAGAAAAAGGGATATTTAAAATGTATATTGTGATTGGAATATTAGCGGGAATTATTATTTTGCAGGCTATTATTTTATGGAAGCATGTGCGGCAGGTGAAGGACATCTGCCGCCAGTTGTCGTTTCAGATGAAGCAGGACAGCAATATGCTCATAGGTAGAGAGCTTGACTATGGCGGGATAGGAAGACTTGTTGACCTTTTAAATGAGCTTCTGGATATGAGGAGAAAAGAAAAGCGCCGTTATCTGGAGAAGGAGGCGCTGATTGCGGACACCTACACCAACCTTTCGCATGATATAAGAACACCATTGACCTCCCTGGACGGATATTTTCAGCTAATGGAGGACTGTGAAAATGTGGACGACCAGAGGAGGTATCTGGGTATTATCCATGAGAGGATACACAGCCTGAATGAGATGCTCGAGGAGCTGTTCACTTTCACGAAGCTGAAAAACGACTCGTACAGTCTGAAGCTTACGCCGTGCTGCCTTAACAGGATTCTGAAGGAGACGGTTTTTTCATATTACGATGACTGGGTGAGGAACGAGCTTGAGCCGGATATTCAGATTACGGAGGAGGTGCTCTGCATAAACGGGAATGTGCAGGGGCTTCGCCGTGTCATCCGCAATATTATAAAAAATGGTCTCGACCATGGGGAAAAAAAGATAAGCATTACATTGGAGCACAGGGGCGGACATGCGGTGCTTCGGATAAGCAATCTCGTAAAAAATCCCGGAGAAATCGATGTCTGCCATGTCTTTGACAGATTTTACAAGGCAGACAGGGCGAGGAGCAGAACCTCAACCGGGCTGGGACTTGCCATCGCGAAGGAATTGGTTGACAGAATGGACGGTGAAATCGGGGCACGGATAGAGGAGGATGAATTTATTATAGAGATGCTTTTTTCTATTATGGATAACCGGCAAGGGAAATAGCCGGCAAGATTTACGGTATTTACAGTATAACAAACAATCTGATATAACTTTATCCTATACCACACTATAAATTCACCGTATTAACACTTTTCCTATAGGTTTGCTATACTTTCAGACAACAGATAACAATAAACCGGATTCAAAGAGAAAATTCATAGGAACGGCATAAGCTTCCCGGAAAGAGCAGATGGAGGGGGATATATGATTGAGTTAAGGAATGTAAGCAAGATTTTTAAGACTAAGGAGAGCGAGGTCAAGGCTTTAGATGATGTAAGTCTTAAGATAGAGGACGGAGACATATACGGAATAATCGGTTTTTCGGGTGCAGGAAAATCCACACTGATAAGAACAATAAATGCATTGGAGGTTCCGACATCGGGGCAGGTTCTGGTGGATGACGAAGATATAAACGCTCTCAGGAAATCTGAACTTAGAAAGAGGAGAAAGAAGATTGGAATGATATTCCAGCAGTTCAATCTCCTCGAAACAAAGACGGTATACGAGAACATAGCACTTCCGCTGGTTTTAAATCATGTTCCTAATGAGCAGATAAAAAGGAAGGTTGAGGAGGTCTTAGAGTATGTTGAGCTTACGGATAAGCGGGACATATATCCGTCGAAGCTGTCCGGCGGACAGAAGCAGCGAGTGGGAATCGCAAGGGCACTTGCAACGGAGCCTTCAATACTTTTGAGCGATGAGTCCACAAGTGCACTTGACCCTAAGACGACCAAGGCGATACTAAAGCTTCTAAAAAAGATTAACAGGGAGCTGAAGATAACTATAGTTCTCATAACGCATGAGATGAATGTCATACAGAGTATATGTAATCATGTGGCAGTTATGGAAAACGGTAGAATAGTTGAGAGGGGCGAGGTGCTTGAGGTATTCAGCGAACCGAAGCAGGAGATTACAAGAAATTTTGTCAAGACAGTAATAAATGACAGTGTTCCCGAGCTTCTGGTTGAAAGTATCAAGTCTGAAAAGAAGAATAATAAGCTGCTTAAGCTCAAGTTTCTTGACAGCGACAGCACGGAATCGGTTTTATCCGGCGTCAATAAGAATTACGATGTCGAAACTAACATACTGTTTGCAAATATCAGTGAGATACAGGAGAGAGTGCTCGGAATAATAATTGTCCAGATAGTCGGAAGCGTCGAGGCGATTGATGGGGCACAGCAGTATTTCACAAAACATGGCGTAGGCTACACAGAGATGGGTTTGTAATAGGCAATTGCGAAACTATATAATTGAAAGCGGACGTTGTACAAATTTAACAATTCACCGCAGGCACGCTTTCGCTACATGAATCACGCAACGGTACATAACGCAGTAAAATACACTGCCTAAGTACCGGCGGCTTCATAGTACCTGCTTGCGAATTTGTTAAATTAGCACAACTGTATATCGTCAAAATTGCGTTTCGCAAATGCCTATAGGTTTGTGAGATTAGAAGGAGGGAAAGAATATGGCACTTGAAAATTTTCTGGGTATATCAAATGAAAAGCTGCTCACATCATTTGCTGAGACGCTGTACATGGTGGGTATATCGCTGATAATCGCGACCGTGATTGCGTTTATCCTGGCAGTAGTTCTTATATTTACGAGAAAAGGCGGATTGTATCCGAATGCAGTGGTGTACAACATAATCAATGTGATAATAAACATTGTGAGAAGCACACCGTTCGTCGTACTTTTGGTTGCTATAATGCCGGTTACAAAATTTATTATCGGAACAAGAATCGGTCCTACCGCGGCAATCGTACCGCTCACGGTGAATGCGATACCGCTTCTCACAAGATTATTTGAAAATTCACTATTAGATACCGGAAACGGAATACTTGAGGCGGCACTCTCAATGGGAGCGACACCACTCCAGCTTGTAACTAAGTTCATTTTACCTGAGTCGCTCGGCTCGGTGATACTTTCACTCACGACAGGAATCGTCGGACTTATCGGGGCAAGTGCGATGGCAGGATATGTCGGAGGGGGCGGTATCGGGGCACTGGTATTGAACTACGGCTACAACAGATTTAATTTTACCCTGATGTATTCGCTGGTGGTTGTACTTATCATAATCACACAGTTCATACAGAGTCTTGGAAGCTGTTTTGCGAGAAAGGCGCGCAGGAGATAAACTGTTGACGGTATTAAAGAGAAAAGTTACCTAAACATTATAAAATGAAAAAGGAGAATGAGGATTATGAAAAAGTTTGGAAAAAGATTGGCTGTACTTGGAATTGCGGTGCTCGCAGCAGCACTGGCCGCAGGCTGTGGTAAAAAGGAGAGTTCATCAGCGGGCGGGGAGAAGAAGGAACTTACATATGCGAAGGGCTCAGGTCCATATACAATATTGTTCGAGGAGCATATAATCCCGATACTTGAAAAGCAGGGATATACATTTAAGGTGTCAGAGCTTTCACTTCAATATGCGGATGAGGCAATCGCAGATGGGGATGTCGATTTCTCGGTTGAGCAGCATATAGCTTATATGAATGCATTTAACAAGAGCTACAATTCAAATCTTGTTGCACTTACACCTATTCCTACTGTCCCGGCTTCAATTTTTTCGGAGACACATTCATCGCTTGACGAGATTTCCGATGGCATGAAGATAGCGGTTCCGCAGGATGAAGGAAATATGGCGAGAGCATTTGTAATGCTTCAGGACATCGGCTGGATAAAGTTAAAGGAAGGAACAGATTACGCCACAGCAAGTCCTGAGGATGTCGCTGAGAATCCATACAACCTTGAATTTCTTGATATTGCGACAAATATAATTGCCACTACACTTGCAGATTACGATTATGGTATTATAACAGGCAGTATAGTCTATAATGCGGGGATTGATCCATCGACAGCGCTTTTTAACGAGAACCTTACAGAAAAATTCTGGCTTCAGGTTGTGGTAAAGGATGCCGATAAGGATACGCAGTGGGCTAAGGATATCGTAGAGGCTTATCATTCAAAGGAGTTCACTGACTGGTTAAAGGCGAACAATGAGAGTGAGTACAGGAATCTCTGGTCTATACCGGAGTATTAAAACTGGGTTGGACAGTTCTTTACCAACACTAAAAGCATGAAAGGGAAATCGCATGGATAAAATTGAGGAGAAAATAATAAAAATTATTGATGACAACAGGGAAAAAATCGTGGATTTCGCGAGGGACATATACACGCATGCGGAGCTCGGCTACAAGGAGTTTTGCACGGCGGAGAAGTTCGCAGGCGAGTTAAAAGCCCTGGGTCTTGAGACGAAGGAGGGGCTTGCGGTAACGGGCGTCAAGGGCTACCTCAATCAGGATAAGAAGGACAATGTAAGCCTTGCACTTATAGGTGAGCTGGATGCCCTTAGAATCCCCGACCACAAATACGCCAACAGGGAGACTCAGGGAGCACATTGCTGCGGACATCACAGCCAGCTTGCCGGAGTTGTCGGAGCGGCACTTGCACTCACTGACAAGGAGGTTGCGGATGCGCTTGACGGCCAGGTAGTATTCTTTGCGGTTCCCGCTGAGGAGTACGGTGAGATTGAGTTTAAAAATAAACTCAAGAACGAGGGAAAAATCAGATACGGTGGTGGCAAGTGCGAGCTGATAAGAATTGGTGCCTTCGATGACATCGACATCAATCTTGCACATCATACCGCCATAGGAAATGAGGTCGTGATAAGGAAGGGAAGCGGCAACGGCTTTGTGAGCAAGGTCATCCGCTACAAGGGAAAGGCGGCACATGCTGCGGGAAGCCCTCATCTTGGGGTGAATGCGCTCAATGCCGCATCAATCGGTCTTACAGCACTTCAATATCAGAGAGAGACATTTCAGGATAAGGACACGGTGAGAGTCCACCCGATTATGACAAAGGGCGGAGATCTTGTAAACGTAATTCCGAATGAGGCAGTCATAGAGACTCTCGTGAGAGCCAACAACACCAAGGCAATCCTTGATGCGTCCGAGAAAACGGACAGGGCATTTTTAGCGGGAGCGGTTGCTGTCGGAGCGCAGGTCGAGATAGAGACGATGCCGGGCTACCTTCCGACAATTCCGGTGGATGCGCCGGATGAGCTTGTGGATGCGGCGCGTATTGCAGCAGGGGACAAATACAATGTCAATGTGGTTGATGCCACGGACAGACCAAGCGGAGGTTCAACAGATGTCGGTGATGTACAGCATATTCAGCCGGTTTTTACATTTAATACAGGAGGAGCTTCAGGAAGCGGACTTCACAGCGTTGATTTTGACATCGATGACGAGGAACTTGCCTACATAGTGACAGCGAAGATATTCGCACTTACGGCATACAGATTCCTAAAGGGCGGCGCAGCCGCCGCAAGAAGGCTTGTCGACGACTACAAGCCGGTTTTCACCAAGCAGGAGTACATTGACTTCATGGAGTCGATGATAAGCAAAAAGACGGGCGGAGAGCCGAGATTTGACTGAGTTTTGAGAAGGAGCAATGACAATGAGCTACGGAATAAACACGCGATGTATTTACGGAGAGGAAAGAGAACAGGGGGACGAAAAACACTATGGTGCATTAAGCTATCCGATTTACCAGACAGCGACATTCCAGCATCCGCAGGTGGGAGTAAGCTCCGGCTATGACTATAGCAGACTTTCCAATCCGACAAGAAATCAGCTAGAAAATGTGGTGGCTTCACTTGAAAAGGGAACCCACGCCTATGCGTTTTCATCGGGAATGGCAGCGATAACAGTTGCGATGGAGATATTTTCACAGGGTTCACATATAATAGCAGGTGATGACCTATATGGCGGCAGTGTGAGACTTTTTGATAATATCTCCAAGAAGAACGGTTACGAGGTCGAGTATGTGGACACGAGCAGGGAGGACGTTGAAAAGTATATCCGCCCGGAGACAAAGGCTGTGTACATAGAGACACCTACCAACCCGATGATGAATGTCACTGACATTGCAAGGGTTGCCGAGATTACCAAGCGTTACGGGATATTACTCATTGTCGATAATACGTTTTTATCTCCGTATCTACAGAATCCGCTTGAACTTGGTGCAGACATAGTTGTTCACAGCGGAACCAAATTCCTCTGTGGACACAACGATACACTCTCCGGCTTCGTCATTGTCAAGGATGAAGAACTTGCTGAGAGAATCCTCTACGTCTCTAAGACGACGGGCGCAAACCTCTCACCATTTGACAGCTGGCTCGTGTTAAGAGGAATCAAGACGCTCGGAATCCGCATGGAGAGGCAGCAGGCTAACGCAGCCAAGCTTGCCGGGTGGTTAAAAGCCAACCCAAAGGTTAAAAAGGTATATTATCCGGGCTTTGCAGACCATCCGGGACATGATATTATGAAAAAACAGGCAAAGGGCTTTGGAAGCATGATTTCCTTTGAGATGGAATCTAAGGAGAGCGCGATAAAGGTGTTAAACGGCGTGAACCTCATAAGCTTTGCAGAGAGCCTCGGAGGCGTTGAGACACTTATCACATATCCGACACTTCAGACGCATCCTGATGTACCTGCTGATGTCAAGGAGAGAAACGGGATCACGGAAAGCCTTTTAAGATTGTCTGTAGGAATTGAGGATATTGAGGATCTGACTGCTGACCTTGAGAGAGCGTTCTCATAAAAGCTTCTCGCGAAGTAAAAAAGATAATTCGGGGGGAATCGGTGTATGTACGATTTTGATAAAATAATTGACAGGCGCGGAACAAGCTGTCTTAAATATGACTTTCAGGTTGAGAGAAGGGGAAGGGATGATTTGCTGCCTATGTGGGTAGCGGACATGGATTTTGCCCTGCCTGAGGATATACTTGAGGATATAAAGGACAGGATTTCACACGGAATATTCGGTTACACCGATCCTAAGAAGGATTATTTTGACAGTGTGCTTGACTGGTTTTACATACATTTCGGCTGGAAGGGCAGGGCTGAATGGATTACGGTCACTCCCGGCGTGGTTGTGGCGATTTCCGTTGCGGTTCGTGCACTCACCGGGGAGGGGGACGGTGTGCTTATACAGCAGCCCGTCTATTATCCTTTTTCGGAGGCGGTTGTCGCCAACAACAGAAGGCTTGTCAACAATCAGCTTGTCTATAAAGATGGAAAATACAGCATCGATTTCGAGGATTTTGAAAAAAAGATAGTCGATGAAAACGTAAAGCTTTTTATTCTATGCAGCCCGCATAATCCCGTCGGACGTGTGTGGACGCTAAAGGAGCTAAGAAAAATGGGAGAAATCTGCTTAAAGCACAATGTTATTGTGGTGTCTGATGAGATACATTGCGATTTCACCTACGAGGGACACAGGCAGATTATGTTCCCATCAATCAGCAAGGAGTTTGAGGACAATGTTATTTTGTGCACAGCTCCGAGCAAGACCTTCAACATAGCGGGGCTTCAGGTGTCCAACATATTCATTCCGAATGAAAAAATAAGAAAGACCTTCAAGGCGGAGCTTGAAGCGTTCGGCTACTCACAGCCGAATGTCATTGGACTTACAGCCTGTCAGTCAGTGTATTCCAAGGGAAATGAGTGGTATGAGGAGTTAAAAAAATACCTCGCGGAAAACCTTGATTTCTTAAGGGACTTCTTAAAGGAAAATCTGCCAAAAATTAAGCTTGTCGAGCCTGAGGGCACATATCTTGTGTGGCTTGATTGCAGCGGGCTGGGGCTTGATACGGGTGGGCTTGAACGCTTCGTCGAGGACAAAGCAAAGCTCTGGGTTGATTTCGGAATTATTTTCGGAAAAGAGAGCGGACAATTCATAAGATTAAATATCGCCTGCCCGAGGGCAACCCTCAAGCAGGCACTCACACAGCTTAAAGCTGCATATTGTCAAACCATGTAGCGAACAGCTCAGGCCAGCATGCACATTCAGGCTGGATTTCCTTGCCGGTAAGGCATGCGGTCTCCTCTGTTGCGAGTGCAAGACCGTGGCAGCCCTTGGCAAATATATGGAGTTCACAAGGAATCTTATATTTTCTGAGGGCACCTGCCATGAGAAGTGAGTTCTCAACAGGAACGGCGCCGTCCTCAAAGGTATGCCATATAAAGGTAGGAACGGTATCGGAATTCACTCTCTTTTCGAGTGATACGGTGTCGTATAACTTCTCATCGCCGCCGACAAGTGCGTCAAAGGAGCCGCGGTGAGCGAACTCACCTGCCGTGATTACAGGGTAGGAGAGGAGCATGCAGGATGGTCTGTAATCCATGCTTTCTCCGCCGAGGACCTCAGTAATCAGTTCGTCCTTCCACATTGTTCCAAGGCTTCCGGCAACATGGGCACCTGCGGAAAATCCGCAAATACATATTTTTTCATTGTTGACATGCCATTCTTCGGCATGTTTTTTTATGTAATCCACTGCCATTGCCGCTTCAAGAAGCTGTGAAGGGTACATATCAGGTGCAAGGCTGTAATAGAGAATGCAGGCATTGTAGCCATGCGCATTCATGCGGAGGGCAATGGGCTCAGCCTCGCGTGAGGACAGATGCATGTAACCACCGCCAGGACAGATTAAAATCATTGGGCGCGTCTTGTCGCCGCGGAACTCACTGTGATGGTCGATTATGTAAGTTGTGAGCTTTGCCACAGTGTCACTGTGGGATATTCCTGCTTTCTTATAATCAGGTTTCAGTTCGATTGTAGTGTGAAGCATAAGGTACCTCCGATCAGGGTTAATAAATTGATTAACAGCTTTGCCTGCAAGCAGTCACGCTGCTAATCAGCTTGGTGGAATTATAATTATATAATAATAGAATTTTCTCCGTGCGATGCACTCTCGAAAATTCTAACAGCCATTCGCAATCCAATAGTTCAGCAGAGCTGAACCTATTTACTTGCTCATGTCTGTTTGCCCGTCAAATTGATTAACAGCTTTGCCTGCAAGCAGTCACGCTGCTAATCAACTTGACGGACTTATTATAGCACAAATGAATTGCCAATACAATTTAAAGGTGATACAATGAAACTATAAAAATGGCGGGAAGGTGAGGGTTTACATGGACAAGAAATTATATGATTTGATGGACTGGCCGGAGATAGAGGCTGTGGTGTATTCAGAGTGCAGACATCCGCTTGATATTTTAGGTCAGCATATTACTTCCGATGGACTGTTGTTTCAGACCTTTAAGCCGGGAGCGTGCGGCGTGAAGGTGTTACTTACCGGCAAGAATAAGACATATGACATGGAGATGGTGGATGAGGCGGGATATTTTGCACTTCTCATTCCCGGAAAGAGACGTGTGGCGTATGAGCTTATAGTTGATTATGGAGAGGGAAATACGGTTCGGACTGCAGATACCTACAGCTTTAAGGTTCAGATACTTGAATCGGAGCTTGAGCGTTTCAGTGCCGGTATCAACTACGAACTTTATAATATTCTCGGAGCACATCCTGTTGAAGTCGATGGGGTGAAGGGAGTTCATTTTGCAGTGTGGGCACCTAATGCGTGGAGAGTAAGCGTTGTTGGAGATTTTAACAGTTGGGACGGAAGAACACACCAGATGCAGTTTATTGACAAGTATGGTGTGTATGAGCTGTTTATTCCTGGAGTTAAGCCTCTTGATTTGTATAAATATGAGATTAAGTACAAGGGTGGAATGGTAGGGCTTAAGGCTGACCCGTATGCATTCTACAGTGAGCTTCGACCGAATAATGCTTCCGTTGTATATGATATTGAAAAGTATGTATGGACTGACGGCGATTGGCTTGAGAGCAGGGAGCTTAATAAGAATAAGCCAATGTCAATATATGAGCTTCACCTTGGTTCATTTATGAAACCTGACGATGGAAGGGAGTTCTATAATTACAGAGAACTGGCACCGCATATCATCAAGTATGTGAAAGATATGGGCTACACGCATGTTGAGCTTATGCCCGTCATGGAGCATCCTTATGACGGCTCATGGGGGTACCAGGTGACAGGTTACTATGCACCTACGAGCAGATATGGAACACCTGATGATTTCAGATATTTCGTTGACCTTCTGCACTGCTCGGGAATAGGCGTTATCTTAGACTGGGTTCCGGCACATTTCCCGAAGGATGATTTCGGTCTTGCCAGATTCGACGGAACGGCACTCTATGAGCATCTTGACCCGAGACAGGGTGAACATCCCGAGTGGGGAACTTATATATATAATTACGGCAGACCTCAGGTTCGCAACTTCCTTATAGCCAATGCGCTTTTCTGGGCAAAGGAATATCATGCGGATGGTATCAGAATGGATGCTGTCGCGTCAATGCTCTATCTCGATTATGGCAAAAAGAGCGGAGAGTGGGTTGCCAACATGTACGGTGGCAATGAGAACCTTGACGCGGTAGAGTTTTTCAAGCAGCTCAACACAATCTATAAGAAGAAAAATAAGACTTCCATGCTTATTGCGGAGGAATCGACGGCATGGCCTATGGTTACGGGCGAGGTAAAGGATGGCTCGCTGGGCTTTGATTACAAGTGGAACATGGGCTGGATGAATGATTTTCTTGATTTCATGAGTGCCGATCCTCTTTTCAGAAAGGGACGTTACGGTGAGCTGACCTTCAGCATGATCTATGCGTACAGTGAGGATTTCATCCTTGTGATTTCACACGATGAGGTTGTTCACGGAAAAGCTTCCATGATAAATAAGATGCCTGAGACAGACCTTGACGAGAAGTTCTCAGATCTTCGTGCGGCATACGGATTTATGTATACGCATCCGGGAAAGAAGCTTCTGTTCATGGGACAGGATTTCGGTCAGTTCAACGAATGGTGGGAGGAGAAGAGTCTCGACTGGGATGAGCTCTCAAACGAGCGTAACAGGATGCTCCACCGTTATATGAAGGATTTGAACGCACTCTATAAGAAGGAACCTGCTCTTTATGAGCTTGACTATAATCCTGACGGCTTCGAGTGGATTAACAATATCTCGGCTGACGAGTGCATTGTGTCGTATGTCCGCAGGGCAAAGAACGGCGATGAGCTTCTTGTTGTAGTAAGCTTTACGCCTGTTCTCCGTGAGAAGTACAAGATTGGTGTGCCGGGTGCAGGTCAGTATAAGGAAATCTTCAACAGTAATGCGAAAAAATACGGCGGTACGGGAAAGCTCAACTCAAGAGTCAGGGTATCAGAGGAGAGCGAGTGTGATAACCGCAGGAATTCAATACATATCACGGTACCGCCTCTCGGAATCTGTATTTTCCGCAAAGTTGAGCAGGATGAGGATGTAGAGAAAGCTGAAGAATCAAAGAAAAGTGTGACGGCAAAGAAGTCAAAAAAGTGATTCACGGAGGGATGATATATGGTTGGAGAACAGATAGCGACAGCTCAGGTTGCCGACACGGTTCAGGCAAATGTATCTCATTTTGAGAAGGTGCTTGACACCGTGATTGACTATGGGCTGAAGCTTGGAAAAAATATTCTGCTTGCGGCTATAGTGTATTTTATCGCAGGCAGGCTTATCAAGTGGGTATTAAAGCTTACAACCAAAGCTCTTAACAAGGGAAAGCTTGAGCCGATGGTGGTAAAGTTCGTATATTCGATAGTGAAGATAGGCTTGTATGTGCTCCTGTTTATAGCGGTCGTGTCGATACTCGGAATACCTACGACGACATTTGTAACCTTGTTCGGTACGGTCACACTGTCGGTTGGTCTTGCGCTTCAGGGAAGTCTTGCAAACCTTGCGGGCGGTGTGCTGATACTTATATTCAAGCCTTTTAAGGTAGGAGATTATATCGTGGCATGCGGGGATGAGGGAACCGTTGCCGGAATCGACGTGTTCTACACCAAGCTTGCAACCGTTGACAACAAGGTGATTGTGATACCTAACGGAACACTTGCAAATTCAAGCGTCAAGAATGTAAGTGCGATGGATAAAAGGCGTGTCGATGTTCAGGTCGGAATCAGTTATGAATCCGATATAGCCGCGGCAAAGAGTGTTCTCATGGAAATCATTAACAAAAATGAGAATGTATTGCGGGACAAGCCGATTAATGTATTTGTGGCGAGCCTTGATGCGAGTCAGGTCACGCTTGAGACGAGAGTGTGGGTCAATTCGGATAAGTACTGGGATACTAAGTGGGCACTTACAGAGCAATACAAGCTTGCACTTGATGCGAACGGAATTGAGATACCGTTCAATCAGCTGAGCGTGACGATAAAGAATCCACAAGAGAAGTAATTAGATTGTTAGTGGTAATAATTTACACTGTGAGTGTATAATGGATTATATTATACATATCGGCTCCGTTGTACGAAGCTAAGATATTCTAAGAACTCTGAGTAATATTTAACAGCTTTCCGCCAACGATGCCAATCGCACATCCGTGTGCGGTGGCATCTCACCCGACCTCCTGTCGGCTGTGGCTGGGTAGCGAACAGCGTTCTAAGAATATCTAGGCTTCTCCCAAAAGTCGCGATATGCATAAATATAATCCATTATACACGGTATAGGTTGTGAACTGTTAAGTATTGCGTGAGCGCGTTTCTAAAATCGGCGGAAGTATTGGATACAGTACTTCCGTTTTCGTTTTAAATAAAACATGGAATGAAATCTTAAGAAATTCGTAATAAAAAGGTTGAGGTAAATATAGGGAATGCGTTGTATTATATTTTTAAATCAAATATTAAATTTAAAACCTAATTTAAAGAAAAACAGTTGTATAATTTTATATATACGCAAGCCGGTACTTTGTAGCCGTCGGTGCTTAGTGGATGTTTTTTAGCCACTTATGCACCGCTACGTGATACAAGTAGCGAGAGCGTGCCGGTGGTGTATATATAAAATTATACAACGTTCGTTGAATGATAAGTTATATAATTTTCTATTTGTACAAAGATAAGGGGGTAGACATGGACACACAGAAGATATTGGTCGTCGACGACGACAGGGAAATTCTTTTTTCACTCTCAAAGCTTTTAGAATATGACGGCTTTGAGGTGGTGCAGGCGCGGGACGGCATCGAGGCGCTTGAGCAGCTTGAGAAGGAGAAGCCTGATTTGATTCTGCTTGATATTATGATGCCGAGGCTTGACGGAATATCCGCACTTATGAAGATTCGCGAGAAAAATCACCTTCCCGTTATTGTTCTGTCGGCAAAGACGCAGGACAGCGACAAGGTATATGGTCTCACGATGGGGGCGGACGATTACATCTGCAAGCCGTACAATCCTGCGGAGCTGGGAGCAAGGGTTAAGGCACTTCTTCGCAGATTCAGGGCATGGAATGAGATGGCGGAGGACAAGACCTCTAAGCGAGAGCAGATATGTAACGGAGGTATCGTTCTCGACATTGCATCAAAGCAGGTGATGGTGGACGGTGAGGCGGTAAAGCTCACGCCGACGGAGTACAAGATTGTAAATCTGCTTATAAATAACCTCAACAGGGTGTTTTCTGCGGAGGAGATTTATGAGCGCGTCTGGGACGATAAGGTCGGGTATGCCGTGGAGAACACGGTCATGGTGCATATAAGGCGCATCCGTGAAAAGATTGAGATTGACGCAAAAAATCCAAAATATATAAAGGTGGTGTGGGGAATTGGCTATAAAATGGAAAAAATGCAGTGAGATGTTAAAAAGCAAAAAAAATAATCTGATTGTGGCAGTGGCAGCAGGCATTTTGTTTGTCATGAGTCTTATTGTGATTTATCAGGCGTATGGGTATGTCTATTGTGGGGGATGGATAGTGTTTATGTTTGTAAGTGGTATGATAAGCATAGTATTTTTGACACGATTTGTCATGATGCTTGTGAAAAAAAGAGCAGACACCATGGTCGACTTGGCATTTGGCAGATGGTATTTTATGACTTTTGTAATCACGCTCATTATATGTGGTGCGTATGCTGTGGCGGCAACTGTGATTTTGAGGACGGGTTATACATATTCTTATGGAAATGGATTTTGGTCGTCATACAGCGAGGCTTTGGTACACTATGGACATGGCTGGATAATTGCATTCATATATCTTGTCCCGATTTTGTCGGTACTCGTCACGGTTATCATTGAGAGCGAGAGAGCGCGAAGCTACAGAGTCGGGATGCTAGACTCCGAGCTTCGCAGGGAACAGCAGCTTGCGGTCGAGGAGAAGGACAAGGCGATAGAGGAACAGGGAAAGGCGAGTCAGTTGAGTGTTGAGCTGTTAACTAATGTGACACACGACTTAAAGACACCGCTCACCGCGATTATAGGCTATCTCGCGCTCATGGAGAAGGAGGAGCTTACACCTGTTCTTTCCGACTATCTCAAGGTAGCTATGCAGAAGTCGGAGCTTCTAAAGGAGATGATTGACAGAGTCCTTGAGCTTTCAAAGGCGAGCAGCGGCAATGCGGTGCTTGAGAAAAAGAGACTCAATCTCAACAAGCTTGTCATGCAGCTTGTGAGCGATATTGGGGAGACGCATCCCGATAAGAAGCTTCCGTTTGAGACGAGACTTTCGGAGGAGGATATTTTCTTTGAAGGAGACGATATGTATGCGTACAGAATTGTGCAGAATCTGCTCGACAATGCCGTGAAATATTCTATGGACGGTACGCGCATCTATGTAAAGACATACGGCAGAGAGGGAAAAGTATATTTGGAAATTATAAATGTCTCGGCATATCCGATTGAGTATGAAGAAAATGAACTTAAAGGTAAGTTTGTCAGGGGTGATAAGTCGAGAAACACGGATGGAAACGGTCTTGGACTTGCCATTGTCGATGCCTACACGCAGGCTCTTGGAGGGGAGTTTCATATTAATGTAATCGGAGATACATTTCAGGCGGTAGTGGAGTTTGAGGAGAATAAAAATAACCATTGACATTTCGTTATCCAACGCTTATTCTGTATATAGAAACCATTGGTTCTTACACTTGTGGAGGTTTTTATATGACTATTCAGGAAATGCGTGTGAAAAAGAATGAAATGGGATACACAGATAAACAGATAGCGGATTTATCAGGCATACCGCTTGGAACGGTTCGGCAGATTTTCTCAGGTGAGGTTGAAAACCCGTGTTATGATATTCTTCTTGCGCTTGAAGGATTTTTTGCTGAAAAGTACGAAGTGAAGGAAACTGCGATGTATAAGCGTGGCAGAAATGGCGGTTACACCTTGGATGATTATTATGCGCTTCCCGATGAGCGGAGAGTCGAGCTGATTGACGGGTATTTTTATGATATGTCATCTCCGACCTTTGGACATCAATCCATCGGTGGTGAAATTTATCGTCAGATTGCCAACTTTATAATGGAGCATGGCGGGAGCTGCCGTCCATTCGTAGCACCGGTGGACGTACAGCTGGATTGCGATAATAAGACTATGGTTCAGCCTGATGTAGGTATCGTGTGTGACCCTTCCAAGATTAAGAGATTTGGAATATATGGTGCTCCCGACTTACTTGTGGAGGTGATTTCTCCATCAACAAAGAAGAAGGATTATGCTCTCAAGCTATCTAAGTATATGGAAGCCGGTGTGCGGGAGTATTGGATAGTGGATTTTGCACAGGAGAAGATACTGGTGTATTTCTTTGAGAGCGATGTTTCCCCGGTTATATATGGATTTGACCAGCTTGTTCCGGTTAATATCTACGACGGCAGGCTTAGGATTGATTTTTCTGATATTGCCAAATGGCTTCGGGAGGGTATGGAGTAAAAGCATAATTTATAAAATAAAAGAGTTCAAGTCCGGTACCCGGTCAGATGCAAAGCATCGATTTTATATGAGCAAGCAGCGAAGCGGATTGCGAATATCATTGACAAAAATTATTACCCGAAGGATTTCTTATAATTGATGCCCATTCCTTCATTGCATTGAGGATTGGATGCATTGATTCACCGGTTTTACTGAGTGCATACTCCACGCCAAGGGGGCTTTCAATCAATCAGAGGGTATGTCTGATTGTGGAGGTTTGATTTTAGGAGTTTAAAGAACGGAGAAACCATGATTATTATGATAAATTACATATTTTGAATTTGATTGAGGATAATAGGCAATGATGCTTATTATCCTCATTGTTATTAATTAAGATGCAGGAATGTGCAAGGCTCATTCTTGTTACATGATTGATTTTACATGAATTTACATGAATGACTTTGACTAAATAACACGTAACTAATGAACGAAATTGACAAAAGGAACAGCTTGAGGATGTCTAATCATGCATGAAACATCAAAGCAAACAAAAAATAGTTACATTTTTGTGAATTAGCACGATTGAATATGACTGAATTTGATTGTAAAATGAAAACATCAAAAACGGAGAGAGGAGGATTACAGTTGATATACACTGTGACATTTAATCCCTCACTCGACTATATAGTGGGGGTAAAAGATTTTAAACTTGGTGCGACTAACCGCACCTCATACGAACAGATGCTTGCGGGTGGCAAGGGAATCAATGTGTCGTATGTTCTTAAGAATCTCGGCTTCGAGAGCACGGCAATTGGATTTTTGGCAGGCTTTGTCGGCGAAGAGCTTAAGAGAAGAATTGTGGCGGACGGAATCAATGCCGATTTTCTTACGCTTGAGGATGGAATATCCAGAATCAATGTCAAGCTGAAGGACATTGACGGTACGGAGATTAACGGCATGGGACCTGACATAGCGCCGGACAAGGTTAAGGAGTTAAGAGCTAAGATTAATGCGTTAAAGGCAGGAGATATTCTTGTTCTCGCAGGAAGTATTCCACAGTCGATGCCGGATACCATCTATATGGATATTATGGCGGATTTGCAGGGAAGAGGAGTGAATATCGTAGTCGATGCGACAAGGGACTTGCTTATGAATGTTCTTTCCTACAAGCCGTTTCTTATCAAGCCGAACAATCACGAGCTCGGCGAGATATTCGGAGTGGTGCTTAGGAAGCGTGAGGAGGTTATACCTTATGCCAGGAAACTTCAGGAAAAGGGTGCACGGAATGTCCTGGTGTCCATGGCGGGAGAAGGAGCCGTGCTCATTGATGAGAATGGCAGGGAGTACATGAGTGAGGCACCTGAGGGAAAGGTAGTAAACGCTGTCGGTGCAGGTGACTCGATGGTTGCGGGTTTTATCGCAGGGTATCTTGAGAAGAAGGATTATGAGTATGCTTTTCACAAGGGACTTGCGGCAGGCAGTGCGAGTGCCTTTTCAGAGCAACTTGCGACAGATGAAGAAGTTGAGGCATTGCTTGAAAAGCTTGAACGCAGAATAAGCAATCCCCCCGCTTTACGGCAGATAGAATAGATGAGTAGATAATGAAGGTGAAGTAAAAGGTTATAATTTATACATCATACAGCGAAAGTATGATGGGAGATGGAGGAGTTATGAGGATTACGGATTTGCTTGATGCAAGAAGTGTGATGCTTGGGGCAGCACCTTCTGACAAGAAACAGACGCTCGAGCAGGCGGTTGCACTCATGGTTAAGAGCGGTAAGATAGCCGATGAGGAAGCCTACAAGAGACAGGTCTTTGCAAGGGAAGAGGAATCGACAACGGGAATCGGAGAAGGAATTGCGATACCTCATGGAAAATGTGATGCCGTCACGAAGCCGGGGCTTGCGGCGATGGTCATACCGGGAGGAGTTGATTTTGAATCGCTTGATGATGAGCCGGTCACACTTATTTTTCTTATAGCGGCGCCGAACACCAAGGACAATGTGCATCTCGATGTGCTCAGCAAATTATCTGTTATGCTTATGGACGAGGAATTCACTGCCGCACTTCGCGCGGCGAAGAGTGTTGATGAATTCATGCAGATAGTTGATGATGCCGATTCTGAGAAGGCAGGCATAGATGAGAGACTTAAAACTGACGAGGGAAAAGTCAGCAGGATTTTGGCTGTAACCTCATGTCCGACAGGTATTGCACACACCTACATGGCTGCCGAGGGGCTTGAGAAGGCTGCTTCTAAGGCAGGCTGCACAATCAAGATTGAGACAAGAGGCTCGGGTGGTGCGAAGAATGTCCTCACAGAGCAGGAGATAGCCGATGCCGACTGTATTATCGTGGCGGCGGATGCCAAGGTTCCGATGGAGAGATTTGACGGAAAGCATGTAATAGAGTGTCAGGTGTCTGACGGTATCAGCAAGGCGGACGAGCTTATTGAAAGGGCACTTAAGCAGGATGCACCGATATACAAGTCGGGAAGGCACACGGAGGAAACCGTTAAGAGCAAAGGCAAATCGGACAGCTTTGCACACAGAATATACATGCAGCTCATGAACGGCGTGTCCCATATGCTTCCGTTCGTTGTCGGCGGAGGTATTCTGATTGCAATAGCATTCCTGATTGACGGACAGAGTGTTGATATCAATCTCCTATCGGCTGCTGAGAGGGCCAACTTTGGTACAATCACACCTGCCGCTGCATTTTTTAAGGGAATCGGCGGTGTGGCGTTCGGGCTTATGCTTCCTGTGCTTGCCGGATTTATTGCGGAAGCGATAGCGGACAGACCGGGACTTGCGCTTGGCTTCGTCGGAGGAATGATTGCAGCGAACGGTAAGTCGGGCTTCTTAGGAGCGCTTGCAGCAGGTTTTATCGCCGGATATGTGATTTTACTTTTGAAAAAAATATGCGATAAGCTTCCTGAGAGCCTCGAAAAGTTGGCACCTGTACTTTTCTATCCGGTATTCGGTATTCTGATTATGGGTGCAGGCATGAATTTCGTTGTTGAACCTGTGATGGGTGCAATCAACACTGCACTCAACTCAGGACTTGCAAGCATGAGCGGAACGAGCAAGGTTTTACTTGGATTTATCCTAGGAGCAATGATGTCGGTCGATATGGGTGGACCTTTCAACAAGGCAGCTTATGTATTCGGAACGGCTTCCATCGCGGCAGGAAACTATGATATAATGGCAACAGTTATGATAGGCGGTATGGTTCCTCCTTGCGCCATCGCACTTGCAACCATACTTTTCAAGGACAAGTTCACCAAGGAGGAGAGACAGTCGGGACCTGTCAATTTCATAATGGGACTTGCATTCATCACAGAAGGAGCTATTCCTTATGCAGCTTCCGACCCACTACATGTGCTTCCGGCATGTATAATCGGTGCTGGAGTATCAGGTGCATTATCTGAGGTGTTTAACTGTACACTCATGGCACCGCACGGCGGAATCTTCGTATTCCCTGTTGTCGGCAACGCACTTATGTACCTTGTGGCACTTGTAATCGGAACAGCGGTGTCGACGGTGATGCTTGGATTTTTTAAGAAAAAAATAGCTTAAAATCATGTACTAATTTTATAAAATTGTAGTTTTATATTAATTATTTTAATTTTGCCCACAGACAGTTGTGGAATTTTATATACCGTTTCCGGACTTTTTGTATTCGCCGGTGCTTAGAGGCTGTATTTTAGCCTCTTATGCACCGCTGCGTAATACAATTAAGCGGGAGCGTGTCCGGAAACGGTATATAAAATTCCACAACGTCCGGCAACAAATGAAAGGAGAATTGACATGAAGACATTTTCGTACACAATCAAGGATGCACAGGGTATCCACGCAAGACCGGCAGGCGAGCTTGTAAAAGCAGCCAAGGGCTTTGCAAGTGAAATTAAAATTGGAAAGGGCGGCATGATGGTTGACGCCAAGAAGATATTCGGTATCATGGGACTCGGAGCAAAGCAGGGAGATACCATTGAGTTCAGCTTTAACGGAGAGGACGAGGAACAGGCTTACAGTGTGATTGCGGCTTTTATGGAGGCTAACTTATAATATGATGATATCAGGGTCAAAAGGTCAGAACTCTGAAGCAAGCTTGCTCGCAAAAGGATTTTTGATCCCAACATCATCATATGATATGAGGGTCAGTGTTGAACGGTTACGGTATATTATAATGTATGGATGAAGTAACAGCCGACGGGATTGGAGGGTTATGGGATGCAGGTTTACCACGGAAAGAGCGTATTCGGCGGAATAGCCATAGGTAAAATCAGTGTTTTTTCAAAAAAAGAGCACAGAATCGTGAGGGTTAAGATAAGTGATATTGATGCTGAGCTGGCACGCTTTGAGGCGGCAAAGCAGACGGTGCTTACACAGCTTGCGGCATTGTACGAGAAGGCATGCAGGGAAGTGGGTGAGGCAAATGCGGCGATATTTGAAGTTCACCAGATGATGCTTGAGGACGATGATTTCATTGACTCGGTAAAAAACATCATAACCACACAGCAGGTTAACGCCGAGTATGCGGTTGGCTTGACGGCTGACAATTTTGCCAATATGTTCTCCGCAATGGATGACGAGTACATGCGTGGAAGAGCGGCTGATGTTAAGGATATATCGGAGCGCCTCATATCAATTTTAAAGGGAAGTGCGGATGGAAGGCTTGATGCTGAAGAGCCGGTGATTGTGCTTGCCGAGGATCTGGCACCGTCTGAGACTGTACAGATGGATAAGGACAAGATACTCTCTTTTGTGACCGTGCATGGCTCCGTGAACTCACATACGGCGATTCTTGCGAGGACTATGGGCATCCCGGCACTTGTCGATACGGGACTTACGCTGACTGAGGATATGGATGGAAAGGAATCCATTGTCGACGGCTTCGACGGAGTTATTTATATCGAGCCTGACGAGGAGACATACGAGAGACTTTTAAAGCGCAAGAAGGAAGAGGACGAGAAAAAGGAGCTTCTGCTTACCCTCAAGGGAAAAGAGGATGTTACACAGGACGGAAGGCACGTTATGTTGTATGCTAATATAGGCAGTACAGGCGACCTTGCCATGGTGCTTAAGAATGATGCGAGCGGAATCGGTCTGTTCAGAAGTGAATTTATCTATCTTGAAAGTGATGATTTTCCATCCGAGAATGAACAGTTCCAGATATATAAGTCGGTTGCGGAGACAATGGCGGGTAAGAGAGTAATCATAAGAACTCTCGACATCGGTGCGGACAAGAAGATCGAATACTTTAACCTTGACGTGGAGGAAAATCCGGCACTCGGCTACAGGGCGATAAGAATATGTCTTTCGCAGCCTGAGATATTCAAGACACAGCTTCGTGCGATACTCCGTGCAGGTGTGTATGGAAATATTGCAGTCATGTATCCGATGATTACCTCGGTGGATGAGGTAAGAAAAATAAAGGAAATAATGAATGAGGTAAAGTCAGAGCTCAAGGAGCAGGGCATCGCCTATGCGGATGTGCTTGAGGGAATTATGATAGAGACACCTGCGGCGGTTATGGTGAGTGATGAGCTTGCGAAGGAGGTTGATTTTTTCAGTATCGGAACTAATGACCTCACGCAGTACACGCTTGCTGTTGACAGACAGAATCCGAAGCTTGATGACTTCTATAATACGCATCATCCGGCAGTGTTAAAAATGATACGGATGACAGTCGAGAATGCTCATAAGGCAGGAATATGGGCAGGAATCTGCGGCGAGCTCGGAGCTGACACCACACTCACAGAGGAGTTTATCAGAATGGGTGTCGATGAGCTGTCGGTATCACCGGGAAGGGTATTGCCAATCAGAAAAATTATCAGAGAGACATCACTGAAAAAATAATTATGTTATAAAAGAAATATAGTATTTTTTGTCTCAGCAGTTGGAGGAAAAACAAATGTTGACAGAAAGACGGCAGGAAGAGATTGTAAGGTTGGTATATGAGAGGGGGAGCATAACGGTTGCTGAACTCAAGGAGATGCTTGGCACTTCTGAATCCACAATCAGGCGTGATATTATCGCACTTGATAAGGATGGTAGACTTACCAAGGTGTTCGGTGGTGCGATAGCACTTCATCAGGCACAGATTGTGAACAAGGAGCTATCCATGGTTCAGAAGCAGGAGCTTCAGACCGTGGAAAAACAGGCAATCGCGAAATATGCAGCTTCTCTCATTGAACCGGATGACTGCGTATATCTTGATGCCGGAACGACAACAGGATGGATGATTGAATATATCAGGGAGGAAAAGGCAACCTATGTGACAAATGCACTTTCGCATGCGAAGCGTCTTGCGGACAAAGGCTTTTGTGTAATCCTGATTGGCGGTGAGCCTAAGAGCTCAACGGATGCCATTGTCGGAGCCGAGGCGGTCTTAAATCTTCAGAAATACCATTTCAGCAAGGGCTTTTTCGGCGTAAACGGCGTCGACAGGACGAGCGGCTTTACAACGCCTGATGCGAGGGAAGCTATGGTAAAGCAGGTTGCAGTGAAGAACACACAGCCGGCACACAGATATTTCCTCACCACTGCCTCTAAGTTCGGCGAGGTGTATGCGGTTACTTTTGCAGGCTTCGAGAGCGGAGTGATACTCACGGAGGACAATGTGAGTGAGGTGCTTCCTAAGAGCATAGAGGTTGTGAATGTGGGACAGAATTAGAGATGGCTTTATTTTGGAACAGAGGGGGATTGCCCCTCTGTTCTGTTATATGATTTCAATTTTAAAGCATATTGGCTTATCGGAAGCAGGTTTTTTGTCAAGCAGGATTGACAGACCTTGTTCATTTCTATGGATGTTCCGTATATTACTGTTTCCGAGAACAGATACATTCCCTATTACAAAATCATGAATTCCCTGTATTTTCAAAGATTTTATGACGAATGAATCGGAGTCAGGGCGCATGCAGAATGCATATAAAAATCCATTATTGTAGGTGAACCTGTAATCGGAGGCGGTAAATTGTTTTTCGTCATTGTCCTGGAAAAATCCGGCAGAATTATTTACATTTCCCTCACCGAATTTTGTCCAAGGAACAGTGCTATATATTCCCTCACCATTTACACTCATCCATTCACCGATTTCTTTCAATACATTTGTTTCCTCAGGTGTAACAGTGCCGTCAGGCTTAGGACCGATATTTAACAGCAGCATTCCGTTTTTGCTCACAATATCAATCAGGTCACAGATAATCTGTCTTGATGTCTTAAATTCATTATTCTTTATGTATCCCCATGAACATTTGCCGATAGCTGTATCTGTCTGCCATGGAATTGGAGAAATGTCAGTCAGGGCACCTCTTTCTACATCAAATGTCGCTACAGTAGGAGGAAAAGCTTCATGTTTATAGTTTATGGTAACTTCTTTGCCCCATTCGCTGGCGCGGTTATAGTAATAAGCACATAGCTTTTTTAGATAAGGCTTAAATGCTGCATTGTGAATCCACCAGTCAAAATAGAGGATTGCAGGCTGGTATTTATCAAGCAATTCACACGTTCTGACAAGCCAGTCTTCAAGCCATTCTGTGGTAGGCACTATAGAAGAAAAAGTGTCGGCGGTTGTGCGGTGAAGCTCATCTCCGTAGAGTTCAGGACATAAAAAGGCGGGACCATAAAAATCTCTGTATTTTTCATCGGTCACATCACTGTCAAATGCTCTTCCCATGTTCATAAAGAAATAATGCTCTGCTCTGTGAGTTGATGCACAAAAAGTGAGTCCGTTGTTCTCACAGGCTTTTTTAAGCTCCTCGGCTATATCCCTGCAAGGCCCCATTTTAACCGCATTCCATCGATTGAACTGTGTGTTGTACATTGCAAATCCGTCATGATGTTCACACACAGGCATTACATATTTTGCACCTGATTCTTTAAAGAGATTCACCCATTCTTCAGCATCGAATTTTTCTCCTTTGAACATAGGAATAAAATCTTTATAGCCGAAGTCTTTTTGACTACCAAAATTTTTTCTATGGTACTCATATTCGGAATGATTTGGGTCATACATAGCTCTTGAGTACCATTCGGAGCCATAGGCAGGCACACTGTAAATTCCCCAGTGTATAAATATTCCGAACTTAGCCTTATAGTACCATTCAGGAGTTTTGTGGTTGGATAGTGATGTCCAGTTGTCCTTATAACTGCCGTTGGCAATTGTGTCATCAATCAGTTTGAGATATTCCTTGTGATTCATAGCGTTCCTCCTATAAAATATCTTGATTTATTGAAGTCAATATATCATAATTAATAAAAAATGAACACGACATATATTTAAGAAAAATGTCGTATCTGACAGGTTGGATTGACGTTTGAAAATTCATTGATTTTGTAATTAGGGAATGAAAAGATGAAGATTAATTGGCGTGGGTATGAATTTAAATGGATACAGGGAGGTCTGGGCGTGCTGACAGAAGATATTGCCGGACACGTTCACTCAAAAAACAGTTATGAGATTCACTATATTGTCGGAGGAAAAGGTGAACTGCTGACAGCAGAAAAGAGTTATAATTTGCGTGAAGGAATGTTCTTTATTACAGGACCGAATGTATATCATGAGCAGAAAACCCATAAGGAAGACCCTCTGACAGAGGTACATTGCTATCTTCAGTGTTCCGGTAAAAAGACAAATGACATATTGGGAAATATATTTTTTGAGCATCGTTTTTATATTGGACAGCAGAAAAAATTCAAAAGGTATTTTCTGAATATAGCAAAGGAACTGGAGCAGAAAAATATTGGTTATGAAAGCATGGTAGAGTGTAATCTGCAATATATTTTGACAGAATATACAAGAGGCTGTATAAAAGAATATAAATTGCCAAAAAAAGAAGACATGGCAGATTTAAATGATGCGAGGTTTTTACGGATTGAAGTGGAGCTTATGACTAAAGGTGATGATGTGACATTGTCACTGCTCGCAGAAAAGATAGGAGTATGTGAAAGACAGGTACAGCGCTTGCTTGAAAAGTATTATGGAATGAATTTTACTCAGATAAAAAAGCTGTTGAAATTTCAGAAATCATACAATACTGCCGCAAGGTGCTGACAAAGTAAAAAATTAGGAGAGAATTATGACAATAAATGAATATCAGAGTTTTGCCATGAGGACGTTGAACCCTGAACTTGACCGAAAGGATGTCCTCATTAACAGCCCTTAACATTCCGCTTGAGGAGATTTTTGAAGCTAATATTGAAAAGCTCAAGAAGTACTACCCGGAAGGCTTTCAGGCTGAGAGGTCGGTTATGAGGCTTAAGGGGGATATATAGCGGAAAAATGTCCACAATGCTTGAAAATATTAAATCCTTATTAAATTTTTTATTAAATCAAAATATTGGATTGACATATTTTTTGAAGGCGGGTAATATAATGTTAAAGACAGGCAACATGAGTGTCTGCCAAGCGGTGAAGTAAGGTGTTGTGCCAGAGTGCAGTGCCTTATGAGCTTTATAAGGGTTTAACATTTACCACAATCTGGCTAGAGGTTAATTCTCGAAAGAAAATGTTCGAAAGGCTCTGTTTACGCAGAGTCTTTTTGATTATAAAAGTAGTAGAGAGCAGTGATGAGAAATGTTTTAATTTGTTTTTATCTAATGATGAAGGAGATAATTATTTTTGCCGTTCTTTTTTTCCGGAAGAAAAGACAGATTACGCAAAGAAACAGGCATCATGGACTCTTTTGTATAAGAAAAAAATTGACTTGAAAGCAGGAACAGAAACAGTGCTTTATGATAGACTAAAATAAGATGGGGCTGATGACATATGCTTGAGTACATAAGAAATGAATTGGTTAATCTATCGGATAAAGGAAATTATGCCGCATTTACATCGGCGCTGATACCGGGCTGTGATAATCTGATTGGTGTAAGACAGCCGATACTTAAGAAGTATGCCAAGCAGTTGGTAAGGGATAATGAGGATTTCAGAAAACTGTTAGCTGAGCCTGATATTTACTACGAGGAAACTCTTTTGAGAGGATATGTTATCGGTTACGGCACAGCAAGGGAAAAGAACTTTGACAGAGCGCTGGCTGATTTTGAACAGTTCGTGCCGCTTGTGAACAACTGGGCTGTGAATGACGGATTCTGTGTGGAATTCAGGGTGATGGACAGCTTCAGGGATGAGTTTTTGCCGTATATAAGGGAATGTACGATGTCGTATGATGAGTACAGGGCGAGAGTGGGACTTATCATGCTGCTTGACCATTATCTCAAGATTGATGAGTCTGGGAATAAGAAGCCGAGAATGAAAAAGGTTACTCGTGAGGATATATATGTGAATGGTGAGAAAGCCACAGGAAAATATCTCGAGGAGATATTATCTCTTGTGAACATGGACTTTTCGGGCAACGGATATTACACGCAGATGGCAGCAGGATGGCTGCTTGCGGAGTGCTTTGTGACATTTCCGGCAAGAATATGGGAATTTCTCGCAGACAAGGAGCATTTGAGGCTTGATAACGTATCATACAGGAAGGCAGTAAACAAGATATGTGAATCGCTCACACCTGACAAAGAAGTGAAGGCGATGGTGAGAAGGCTGTAATTGGCTTTTAATATTAAGTATAGCTGGTATATGGGGTAAGCAGATATGAATAATGTGAGAATTGTAAAGGCAGAGAAGTTTGAAGATAAAATTTTCAAACCTCTTATTGGTAGCAGTACTGCAAGCAATGCTTGCAGTATGCAGGGGTATAAAAATGATTTGCCGAGAATTTTAGAGATATACTCTTATGCGAGGAAGTTTATGCGGTGGAATTATTCATATCTCGGACGGCTCACCTCGCATTGAGAGAATATAGTAAAGGGGCGTGTTTACATGGAACTTGATATAGTTGGTCTTGTCAGTGCATGTTCGTATGCACTTGACTGCATAGAGGCGGAGCTTGTGCATGTGACGAATCGACATGGCAAGCGTGTCGCATACATAAGCGTGTGTATGGCGGAAAGATTGGGAATAAAGGGAAGAGCATTGCAGGATTTGGCGATATGTGCGCTGCTTCATGACAATGCACTCACCCAGTATATATCAGAGGAGGTGCAGAAGAAACCTGATGCAGTAAATGCGGAGGGAGAATATGACAGGAATGCGATGTCTGAGCTTGTATCGGAGATTACACCTAAGAAGCTTGGTGTTCACTGTATATACGGTGAACAGAATATAAAGAAGCTTCCGTTTGACACGGATATGTCGGGAGTTATTTTATACCATCATGAGAATGCCGACGGAACGGGACCTTTTGGAAAGAGATGGGATGAGATTCCGCTTTTTGCAAGGATTATCCACATTTGCGATATGGTGGATGTAATAGGGAATTCGTGTGATTTCAGCGACGGGAACTGGGTTAAAGCACAGAACTTTATAAGAAAGAACAGGGATATTCTTTTTGACAGTGAGTGCGTTGATGCTTTTCTTGACGTATTTTCGGAAGAAAATTTTGTGAGTATGTCACAGGATGCGTTTGAGGAGGAGTTATGGAAAACGATACCGAGACAGAAGCGTTCATGTGATTTTAACACATGTAAGAATATAGCGGATTTCTTTGCGCAGATTGTTGATTACAAGTCGGAATTTACCGGAAAGCATTCGCTCGGCGTGGCACAGAAGGCGGCGGAGCTTGCTGAGTATATGGGGTATTCGGAAGCAGATATCGAGAAGATTTATATGGCGGGAGCACTGCATGACATCGGAAAAATGGCGATTGGCAATGAGATTTTGGAGAAGCCGGGGCGTCTTAGTGATGAGGAATTCTCAAGAATGAAGAATCATGCGGGATACACATATATGATACTGTCCGATGTCGAAGACTTTGAGGAGGTGCGCGATTGGGCGGCACTTCATCATGAGAAGCTTGACGGAACAGGCTATCCATTTGGCAGGACAGGGGCAGAGCTTAATGAGCCGGAGCGTATAATGGCGTGTGTTGACATATATCAGGCACTCACGGAGTCGAGACCTTACAAGAGCGGAATGACGCATGAAAAGGCTTGTGCCATATTGGAGGATATGGCGGTGAAGGGCTGGATTGACGCCGAAATAACAAAGAAGATAAAAGAATGCTTCGCAGCCACGATATAAGTGGATATACAGATTATTGGCTGTATGTGTTAAAAAATATATAGTATTATATAAAGATATCAGGGTCAAAAGGTCAGAAGTCCGATGCAAGCTTGCTTGCGTGAGGATTTTTGACATTGTGACCCGCCAAAAATATGAGTAAGAAGCCATTTTTCATAGAAAAATGTGCGAATTACGAATGTTTTTGAGAATTGTGGGAGCACGCAGTGCGTAGCAATTCGATATCATTGAGGTCAAAATACCTTTTGACCTCAACATCATGTAAAGGAAACAGGTATGGATATGAATAAGAGAACTCAGGATGAAGGACTTATCGGGAATGACAAAATAGAGGAGGCGGTTCTTGCACTTCAAAATGAGCCGTCACAGGAGATGCTTGCGCATACGCTGACGGTTATCCGCAGACGTATGAAGGAGGGCGGTCGGTTAATAGTTGCGGTTGAGCCATCGCTTGAGAGCACGCAGATGAAGATTCAGACTGTAAAGACTGCAGACGGCGTAAGCTGGTGGGCAGCATTTACAAGCTTTGATGAGGAACTTAAGGGAGCTGACAGTGTGAAGTCGACCTTCCTGACAGATATTGACAAGCTGTTCGATGCGGTGTTTGATGCAAAGGGAATCTCCGGTGTTATAATCAATCCGTGGAACAGGACCATAATGCTTGACAGAGAACTTATACGGATTATCAAGCCGGTACATGCATGATATGTGGGAGAATTTTATGAAGATTAATACAGTTATATTTGATATTGGCGGAGTTTTGGTAGGTTATAATTGGGATAAGTACCTTATGGATATGTTCAATGACCGCACCAAGGTGGATAGAATTAAGAATGCTCTTTTTTATCAGGGTGTCTGGGCGGAAGTGGACAGAGGAGTATGGAGTGAGGAACAGCTCCTTGAAGCCTTTTATAAAAACGGAGCAGGAATAGAGGCTGATATCCTCAAGTTCTGGAATGCTGCGGGCGGTGCACTGTGGCAGTATGATTTTACCAAGCCGCTCATTGCAGATTTAAAGAGCCGTGGATTCAGGGTATTGTATTTGTCCAACTGGTCAGAACACATGCGCATTCAGGCTGAAAAGCAGCTTGATTTTCTCCCTATGATGGACGGAGGCGTGTTCTCATACGAGGAGAAGCTTATCAAGCCCGATCATAAGATATATCAGAGAATTGTGGAAAAATATTCACTTAACGCAGAAGAATGTGTATTTCTTGATGATACCAAGGCAAATGTGGAAGCCGCAATCGCCTGCGGCTTGAACGGCATTCATGTGTCAGACCACGATAAGGCACATGAAGAGCTGTACAGGATGATTGAATAGATGCATAATTTGCTAATATATATTGATTTTATGAATACAATCATATATAATAGCTTCATAAAACCCATCGGGTGTGGATTTTTCAAGATTTGAAGTCTTTTTTCGCCACATAGCTTAACAGGCTATGTGGCTTTTTTGCGCGTTTTATTATATGAAAAGGGCAGATTGTTATGCCCGGAATGGAGATTAGTATGAATCAGACATTTATGAAGGAGAGAAAGATATTTCCTCTGGTGCTCTCAATGGCGCTTCCGATGATGCTGTCGATGGCGTTCAGTTCGCTTTACAATATTGTGGACAGTTATTTTGTTGCGAAGCTGTCGGAGGATGCAATGACGGCACTTTCACTGGTGTTTCCGGCTCAGAACCTTATGACATCGGTTGCTGTAGGATTCGGTGTGGGAATCAATGCGATGATTGCATTCTTCTTAGGAGCGGGACAGCAGAAGAAAGCTGATAAGGCAGCTACGCAGGGACTTATGTTCAGTGTGCTTCACGGACTGATTATAATGGTGCTCTGTCTTATAGGCATGCCGGCGTTTCTTGGTGCATTTACCTCGAAACAGTCGGTGGTTGACCTTGGAGTTGAATATTCCAATATAGTTTTTCTTTTTGCGGTGATTGTGAATGTGGGGATAACCTATGAAAAGATATTCCAGTCGGTCGGAAGAATGAAAGAGACCATGATATGTATGGTTATCGGATTTGTTGCGAACATAGTACTTGACCCTATGCTGATATTCGGAGTTGGATTTTTCCCCAGAATGGGAATAAGAGGTGCAGCGGTGGCAACAGGAATCGGACAGGTTCTCACACTGCTTGCCTATATTATTTTTGACAGAGTTAAGCCGCTTCCTGTGAAGATAAACAGGGAAAGCTTAAAGCCTGATAAAGAAGTGTGCGGGCGCATGTACGGAATAGGAATTCCGGCAACACTCAACATGGCACTTCCGTCAGTGCTCATCTCGGCATTGAACGGAATTCTTTCGGCATATTCGGAAAGTTATGTGCTTGTGCTTGGAGTTTATTACAAATTACAGACGTTTATCTATCTTCCGGCAAACGGAATTATTCAGGGAATAAGACCTCTGGTTGGCTACAATTACGGGGCCGGTGAGAATAAGAGAGTTGAGAAGATATACAGGCTTTCCATGGCAATGACGGCGGTACTCATGGCTCTGGGTATGGCGGCATGTCTTACAATACCGTCGCAGCTTATGGGGCTGTTTACACAGAATGTTGACACGGTAGAAAAGGGCTGCACGGCACTTCGGATTATATGTCTGGGCTTTGTAGTATCCTCGCTTTCAGTGACATATTCAGGAACACTTGAGGCTCTTGGTGAGGGTGTTCCATCCCTTGTGATTTCGTTGTTGAGATATATTGTGGTTATAATCCCTGCAGCGTTTATATTAAGCAGAGCAATCGGCGCAGCCGGAGTGTGGTGGGCATTCGTGATAACGGAATGTACGGCTGCACTGGTGGCATTTATTCTTTTCCACAGGATATGGGGTAAAAAGTTACTTGCTGAGAAATGAAGTAAATGAGAATTTCCTGTCAATCAGATTTCCTACAATTCCGACCATCTTTCCCATTGTGAAGGCAGCGAGCACGGTTCCGATTCCAAGACCGTAGAGTCTTCCGAGGAATATGAAGGTTAAGAGAGCTGTGACGGCAAGGCATATCACGTCAAAGCCTATCTTTATCTTAGGGTATCCGGCTTTTGTTATGTCTACGAGCTCTCTTGGGAAAAGGTCTGTCGGAACAATCGGGAGCTTGCAGCGGTTAGATAGTGCTATTCCGACGCTCAGGAGAAGATAGCTTATGATGAAATACACGATTCTCCATCCGATAGCTGTCGGGAGTATGTTAATCCATGCCTTGTTGACGTCTAAGAGCATGCTGAAGGCGAAGCCTACAATGAAGCTGAACAGATATGTCGGTACGAATTTTTTTCTCATAATCATAAGACTTAAAATGAGTGTTCCCTGAAATATGTATGTCCATGTTCCGAGCGTGAGCTTCGGAAATACAAGTGAGAATGCATAGGGAACGCTGGAAATTGCGGAAATTCCTGCGTCTGAGTAGAGCATAAGCACTACACTGAAGCTGTTGATTAATATTGCAACGATGAGTGCAAGCTCACCGCGGAAGGTTACTTTTTTATTAGGGGTTTCCGCAGAAACGGCTGCGGTTATGCTGTTGTCCATGTCTGTCTCCAATCTGTATTGTGATAATACTATTCAGTATAGCACCTCATAATGTGATGACAAATTAATAATTTATATGAAATTATAGATTCTATCTATATAATATGCGGTATAATATGCGGTAAGGGAGGTAACGCAACATGAATTTGTTTTATTTGAGATATTTTGTCACACTGGCTCATGAAAAACACTATACCAGAGCTGCAAAGCAGTTGTGCATTACACAGCCGAGCCTCAGCCATGCGATTGACCAGTTGGAGGCGGAGCTTGGCGTGCAGCTTTTTGAAAAGTCAGGGAGAAATACGACCTTGACCGCTTTCGGCAAGGATTTTCTGGCTTGTGCGGAACGCACACTTGGAACGCTTGATGCAGGTGTTGATGCGATTAAGAGAAGTGCAGCCGGGGAAGGCATGATAAGACTCGGCTTTGTGAGACCACTTGGCATTAAATTCATTCCCGGACTTGCGGCAGAATTTCTAAAGGAAAACCCGGAAAAGAATATCGGCTTTACCTTCAGCACAGATGTGACTGGGAAGCTTCTTGATGGGATGAAGGAGGAGCAGTATGACATCCTTTTCTGCTCCGAACCGCCCAAGGAGCTTGGCTTTAAGGCAATTCCTGTTAAGAAGCAGGAACTTGTGCTCATAGTGCCGTCGTCACATCCGCTTGCTATGCGCGATGATGTAAGCCTTGATGAGACGGCAGACTTTGATTATGTGTATTTTCATGAGAATTCGGGAATAAGAAAAGTGATTGATGATATGTTTGTGAGAGCAGGGCTGACACCGAAGATTGCGTATGAGACTGAGGAGGATGAGGTTATAGCAGGTCTGGTTGCAGCGGGATTTGGTGTTGCGATTGTTCCTTATATGGATATGCTTCAGAAGCTCGACGTAAAGATATTAAAAATAACATCACCGTCGTATGAGAGAAGCTTTTTTATGGTGAATGATGCAGGAAAGTACATGTCTCCCGCGGTCAGACATTTCTATGATTTTGTGGTGGAAAGACTCGACATAAAAAAATGAAGTAAAAGTAAGATTTATCTTGAATGTGTATGTGCTGAGGAGATAAAATAGCAGGTGTAAGACTAAGATATAAATCGGAGGAGATATGTTCAGGATAGGTGTGGATCTGGGTGGTACGAATATAGCGGCAGGACTTGTCGACGGGCAGTATAGAATTTTAGACAGGGAATCCGTGAAGACGAATGTTCCGAGACCTGCGGAGAGTATTATAAGGGATATTGCCGGGCTTGTTGTGAAATTGTGTGAGAGAAACGGATTAAATCAGTGTGAAATAGAGGCTGTCGGAGTGGGCGTTCCGGGAACCATCAACGAGGATACGGGGTATGTGGAATACTCCAACAATATCCGCTTTGAGAATGTGCCATTTATAGAGTTGTTAAGCGGGCTGATATCGATACCTGTTCGCTTTGGCAACGATGCCAACGTGGCGGCACTCGGCGAGTATCTTGCGGGAGGTTATAACGTGCAATCCTTTGTCATGGTTACACTCGGCACTGGCGTAGGGAGCGGAATAATACTTGACGGAAAGCTTATAAAGGGAATCAATTTTGCTGCGTCGGAGCTTGGACATACCGTCATAAAGATGGGCGGTGAGCTGTGTACCTGTGGAAGAAGGGGCTGCTTTGAGGCATATGCTTCCGCGACGGCACTGATAAGGGATACAAGGCGCAGAATGACATCGGAAGAGTATTTTGGAGAAAATGCTGCTATGAAAACGGTTTTATGGGATTTGTGCGGCAAAGATATGGATAATATTGAGGCAAAGTATGTGTTCGATGCCGTAAAGCTGCATGATGAGCTTGCAAATGAGCTTTTTTCGGATTATACTGATTATCTTGCGGAAGGAATTGCCAACATCATCAATATTCTACAGCCGGAGCTTATATGTATCGGTGGGGGAGTGAGCAAGGCGGGAAAAATGCTTCTTGCACCTGTAAAAGAGAAGGTGGCAAAGCTTATTTTTTCAAAAAATTCCGCTAAAAACACGGATATAGAGCTGGCAAGACTTGACAATGATGCAGGAATTATCGGTGCAGCTATGCTGTAATGTATTTATAAAATAAAGAGATGCGAAGCATTGATTTTATATGAATAGGATTCAGGGGTAAAAACATCATGATTTATTTTAAAAGTGTATAGCATGTTATATTTATACATATCAGCTCCGTTGT
>OGKO01000258.1_pt1 | contig 44807 bp, 34 predicted proteins | sample 1572451 | NCBI WGS metagenome assembly OGKO01 (sample SAMEA2582089, study PRJEB24529) | metagenome | biome: Human gut stool | place: China | collected 2011 | reverse complement strand
ACGTGATGTAATGTAGCGAAAGCGTGCCTGCGGTGAATTGTTAAATTTGTACAACATTCGCTTTCAAATATATAATTTCGCAATTACTTAAGAGATATGGAGGCAGAAAGGAGATTGGATGGTCAGCGTAGTTATTCCTAATTATAATGGGGAAAAATTTTTGAAGGATTGTCTTGAGTCACTTAAGAGGCAGACCTTTGAAGATATGGAAGTAATCATGGTTGACAACGGCTCGACCGATAACAGTGTCGGGACGGCAAAAGAGCTTTATCCCGAAATAAGAGTGGTTGAGCTTGGCAGTAACACAGGCTTTGCATTCGCTGTCAACCGTGGAATCGAGGCGGCTGAGGGCGAGTATGTGTTGCTTCTCAATAATGATACAATCGTGTTCCCTAATTTTGTTAAAAATCAGTATAAGATGATTAAGGGCAAGCCGGATGTATTTTCATGTTCCGCGCTCATGATACAGAATGGAAATCATGAACTTGTGGACGATGCGGGTGATGAGCTTGCAGCACTTGGATGGGGCTTCGCACCGGACAGGGATAAGCCGGTTTCGGACTGCATGGTGCCGCATGAGGTGTTCTCAGCCTGTGCAGGAGCGGCAATATACAGAAAAAAAGTGCTTGACGAGATTGGAATGTTCGATGAGAGCTTCTTTGCCTATCTTGAAGATATGGATGTGGGTTACAGGGCGCGCCTTGCAGGTTACAGGAACCTCTACAATCCATACGCGAAGGTCTATCACCTCGGAAGTGCTTCAAGCGGCTCAAGACACAATGCCTTCAAGGTCGAGCTGTCGGCACGCAACAGCATGTGGATGTTCAGAAAGAATATGCCTGTCTGGCAGCTTGTACTCAACATACCGTTTATCACGGCGGGAATCATCATAAAGACGGTGTATTTTACAAAAAAAGGTCTTGTAAAAGCATATCTTAAGGGTATCAGAGCAGGACTGTCCGGGAAAATGCCAGGGATGGAGAAAATGTCTGATGTGAACGATAAAAACAACAGCAGTCATCCCGGTATTGCGGAATACCTTAAGCTTCAGATGTGGCTGTTTCTTGGAATGGTGAAGCGTATTAACTAATGATAGGGAGGTATTTCTATGAATGACAAGTATCTTGAGAGAACTTCGGCGTGCTGGATTTTGGCAGGGGTGGTTATTTTTGTCTACGGCTTGTACATAGGGGCTGTCGGTGAGACTGACATAGCACCGATTATGCCGATAGTGCAGGGAGCTGTTCTTGCGGCACTCGGAATCATGGGTGTAAGGTTTACAAGGCTTGATAAGATGTGGGCTGGAGTTATCGTGCTTGGTGTCATCAACATCGTGCTTGATTTTGCGGGCATATATTTTTACCTGTCATACCCGACGGTTGTGCTTTCATCGCTCAGTGCCTTTTTTGGTATCGGCGGAATTGCATACCTGATTGCGTGCATCATGTATTACAAGCTCGTGTACTCTAAGTATTGGGAGAAAGGGGAAAAGGCATGAAAAAACGTATCATAACATGTATTACCTTGACAATGTTACTTTTGACCTCATGTGTGAAGCAGACGGCGGCTATGTGGAGTATGACGCATTGGGAGGCGACAGCGCATACAGGTTCATAGTTAATATTGATTAAATATGTTGAGGGGGTCAGAACGGGACTATCCGGGAAAAGGTAAGGGATAGCGCAAATGAACGATGTAAACCTAAAGAGGTGGATATGGAAGAAGAACTGATATTAAAGATAATAAATGAAAAGCTGGTCGAAGAATATATTCCACCACAGGTGTTATGCAGCCGTCTATGCAGTATGGATATTTTTAATAAGTATTGCGCAGGAGAAATGAAGATAGATTTTTTGACACTTAACGTTATGCTTGGAAGACTGGGAATGGATTGTTCTGATTTTGTTACTTGGGTTGACATGGAAGCTTATGAATATTTGAGTTGGCAAAATGATGTTATTCAATGTATTTGTGAGAAGAATATATATAAGCTTAGATATCTTGTACAAAGCAGAGATAAAAAATCCTCAGAAAAGATGAATGAAAGAGTTGTAGGGCAATTTGACAGTCTGATAAAAGGTATTATTGCATATGCGGAAGGCAAAAATGATGCGGCTGTGGAATTTCTGAATAACGCTGTAGGATATATAATTGATGAAAATAAAATAGAAGAAAACTATATAGTGCTATTGTCTGAAAATGAGATATTTGTAATGCTGATAAACTACAGTTTAAGACTGAGATGCGCAAAAGAGGCAATGCTTGTGAAAGATATGGATAGTATTGGGAAAAAGATATATCGACTCATGAGTTATCTGCGTAGTGGTAAATGCGATATAGGACAGGAAGCTAAAATGTATCCGTATGCTGCATACATGTATGCAGACATCCAGGTGCAGCTTGGACATCCTGAGAGAGGGATTGTGCCATGTCAGGATGCTGTTGAACTTATGAGAAAGCATAATTTTTCAAGAATGCTTGTTCCTATACTTAGTATGTATCTGGATATTATGAATATACTTGGCATAGAAGATAGAGCATCGGAAGAGAAAAAAATGCTGTCAGCATGGCAGGAAGTGCTTACATTGAAGAAAGAGTGGGGCGGAGTTGTAGAAGATACGGCAGATATTACGGAGATATTATGCAAATGTTTAGCTGAATGTAATTGTGCTTATGAAGCAATGCATGAACTCATAAAGATGTATCGTATTCGTGAGGGAATCACACAAAAAGAGCTTAGCATTGACACAGGGTATGATATGAAGAGTATTTGGATGATAGAAAATGCAAGGCAGATACCACACAAGAGTGGTTACGTTCGTATAAGAAATAGGCTTAATATTTTGCCGGGATATACGCATAGTGATATATATTGCACAAGCTACAAAGCATATAGGCTTAAGTACCTGATAACGAGAGCAATGGCAGATGAGGATACTGTGGAATTAGAAAGAAGAATTGATGAATTACAAAAAGAATTTGAGAGAGATGATTTTCTAAGAGATAGTATACTCAATCGTCAGTACATAATGGATTGTCGTAATGTGTTATATTATACTACTCATCAAATTGATGCCAAGGAGTACATTAGACGTTGCAGGGAATGTTTATCACTTACGGTGGATATTAATAATCCCAAGATAATGAAAGGATATTTAAGAGAAAGGGAATTGTTAATTATTTTGCATATGGCATGGGCATGCAGTGATGCCGGTGATAATAAAACGGCAATAAAAAATATAAAGCTTGTAATAGATTATTGCATGGAAAATAATAGGGGAGGAAAGTATAACAATAAGATAATTCTGGCACTTTCTAATCTGGCGGTTCACTATGAAAAGACAAAGAAATATTCTGAGGCGCTTGAAGTGTCAAGAAAAGGTGCATTGCTCGATTTAGATAGTGGAAAGGGGAAAAAAGCTGTTTCATTTATTCATTCGAACGCATATTCTAATGCGATGATGGGAAATATTGAAACAGCAGTGAAATATTTTAAAATTGTTGCAGATGCAGGCGATACTTTTTATAATATTGAAAAAAAACTGGCAGAAAAAAATTATACAATATTGACGACAAATACAAAATCACCTAAGGAATAATCGCCGGTATAATTAGTGCCTTCTTTAATTGAACGCAGAATAAGCAATCCCCCGTTTCAAGTGTGTAGAGCACTAAGCGGTGGGTAAGGGGGATGCTTATGTCAGTGGGAGTTAAAAGCTCCCACAAAAATGATTTGTATAAAGACTATTTTAAAATATCATTCTGTATTGTAAAAAAATATGATATTTTATCAAAAAAAAATTGTATAAAACATCATATTTTTATCTAAAATTTCAGGATACAATTATTAATGCAGATAGAGTATTTACTAATGGTTCATATAGTATATGAATCCGGAAAGGAAAAGGGTGTTTAAATATGCATGGTTTCTTAAAAAAAATGTGTCTTGCGGGCAGTATTCTTATGTTGATGCTTTATATGGTAAGCTGTCAAAAAAATAATACACATGATGTGCAGGAAAGTTCCGCAGGGTTGACGGTAAAAGATATTTATGAACTTGATTTGGGCGAAACACCTGCGAGATGGACTGATGGCAGTCTTGAGATTGCAAAGAGCCTGTACACAGGATTCCAGCCTGCCGCTGTGAAGATGGATGAAAAATGGAAAAAAGCACTGTATAGTGATGCATACGATCTGTTGATAGTAAGGGATGCGAATAACAATATGTATGATGTTTTCCATGGGGAAAGTATGGTGAGCGTTCCGATGACGCTAGGCTTTCCGCATGAAAATAATGTTACAATCAAATTTGCTGATATAAATGAAGATGGCAAAGATGAACTGTATATCGGTGAATATATTACAGGAACTTCGCGCGAAAATGTCATAGAAATAGAACCATTTGCCGTTATAACTGATTCATATTCCGTTGTGGAAATAAATAAGCTGCTTAAAGGGTATAAAGTGACATCTGTAGAGAAAGATAACGATAATCTGATAATCACCGCGGAGTTTACGATGCTTGATGGCAAAAAACTCACATACCGGTTTGAAATCAGCAGCTCAGATATAGAATTATCAGAAACAGAGGATATGGATGTTGTTCGGATAGATACCATTGTATCAGAAAATGATGAGGGATATGCTGTGTCGTATGATATATGGTTCAGGCTTGCTTCGAGCGGAAAGGATAATGGGTATGTAAATATGAATATACCGTTAGAGTATGATGAAGAGTTAAATCATTATTGCCCTGAAGGGAATATTACGTTCGATTATCTGGTTGGACATCCGGCTGATTGGGGATAAAGACGGCTGTTGGAGCAGACAAGGCATGAAATATCGCGCTATATGTCTTGATAAGCGCCCGCGGATATGTTAAGATAAATACAATCCGTGGGCGCTTATTCTGTCTCTGCGAGGCTTGGGAATACGGCAGGCATACTCACGGAAATGTTTCGTATGCATCTATTGGGGGTGCAGGAAGGAGATAGCATGTCATACATGGATACCTACAAGCAGTGGTGCGAGAATCCTTACTTTGATGAGTCTGTAAGAGAAGAGCTTAAGTCCATTGCAGGTAATGAAAAAGAGATTGAGGACAGATTTTATAAGGATTTGGAATTCGGAACCGGTGGTCTTAGAGGCGTTATCGGATACGGTACTAACAGAATGAATGTATATACTGTAAGAAGGGCTACACAGGGACTTGCGAACTTCATTATCAAGGAAGGTGCGCAGGCTAAGGGCGTTGCCATTGCGTTTGACTCAAGAAGAATGTCTCCTGAATTTTCCGATGAGGCAGCACTCTGCCTTGCCGCTAACGGAATCAAAGCATATATTTTCCCATCACTCAGACCTACACCGGAGTTATCTTTTGCGGTAAGATACCTCGGATGTACGGCAGGTATTGTGGTTACTGCGAGCCATAATCCTCCTGAATACAATGGTTACAAGGTATACTGGGAAGATGGTGCACAGATTACAGCTCCTAAGGACAAGCAGATTATCACAGAGGTACTCAATGTAACAGATTTTAATACAGTTAAGACAATGGACAAGGAAGCAGCTAAGGCAGCAGGTCTTTACAATGTAATCGGCTCTGACCTTGACGACGCATACATAGCAGAGCTCAAGAAGCAGATTGTGAACCCGGATGTAATAAGAGAGATGGGTAAGACAATGACAGTTGTCTACACACCGCTTCATGGCACAGGTAACATTCCTGCAAGAAGAGTTCTCAAGGAGATTGGATTTGAGAATGTATATGTTGTACCTGAGCAGGAGCTTCCTGACGGTAACTTCCCTACAGTAAGCTATCCTAACCCTGAGGATCCGGCAGCATTCACACTTGCGCTCAAGCTTGCCAAGGAGAAGAATGCGGATGTAGTTCTCGCAACAGACCCTGATGCGGACAGACTCGGCGTATATGCTAAGGATTCCAAGACAGGCGAGTATGTATCGTTCACAGGTAATATGTCCGGTATGCTTATCGCGGAGTATCTTCTTTCACAGAAGAAGGCTAAGGGACTTATTCCGGCTAACGGCGCACTTGTCAAGACCATCGTGTCAACCAACATGGCAGACGCGGTTGCCAAGGAGTACAACCTTAAGCTTATTGAGGTTCTCACAGGCTTTAAGTACATCGGAGAGCAGATTAAGTTCTTCGAGCAGCAGCATACATATCAGTATATGTTCGGTTTTGAGGAGAGCTACGGATGCCTTGTCGGAACACATGCAAGAGATAAGGATGCAATCGTTGCCGTTATGGCTCTCTGCGAGGCAGCAGCTTATTATAAGAAGCAGGGACTCACTCTCTGGGATCAGATGGTAAATATATATGAGAAGTACGGCTACTACAGAGAAGGCCTTAAGTCAATCACTTTGAAAGGTGTTGAGGGCGTAGCTAAGATTAAGGAGATGCTTGACAATCTTCGTGAACATACACCGGAGAAGTTCGGCGACTTCACGGTTTTCTCCGCAAGAGATTACGACAGAGACGTAATTGTAGATTTAAAGACAGGCGAGAAGAAGCCTACCGGTCTTCCTAAGTCGAACGTGCTTTACTACGATCTGAATGACGGTGCATGGTGCTGTGCAAGACCATCGGGAACAGAGCCTAAGGTTAAGTTCTACATGGGCGTAAAGGGCACAAGCTTCGAGGATGCCGAGAAGAAGCTTGCGGCACTCTCCGATGCGGTGATGAAGGTAGTAACAGGTGAAGCTTAAATCCTCGCCCGCGAGTAAAATATATTCACGCACAAATAAAAATTAAGTAATGCAGTGAGGCTGACATGTCCAATATGTCAGCCTCATATATTGCACGGAAAAAGTATAATATAACCTACATGCAGGATTATGATGTCAAAACAATTAAGAATATAGAAGTGTATATCATATTACATTTATGCATAGCGCGACTTTTGGGAGAAGCTTAAATGTAATATGTAATACACTTGCATCATAAATCTGCTTGTTTTGACATCATAATCCGTATAGATAATTTATTAATATAATATAAGAGGTATGAATCACTGCCATGAAAGACTTAACACACGGAAAACCCGCGAAGATAATATTATATTTTGCCCTCCCGATTCTGATAGGCAATCTCTTTAATCTCGCCTACAATTTGGCTGATACGCGAATTGTAGGAACATACCTTGGCAACGATGCGCTTGCGGCGGTGGGCTCCATAAGCACACTCAATGACCTGCTTGTAGGCTTTGTCGTAGGTCTTGCCAACGGCTTTGCGGTCATAACGGCACAGCATTTCGGAAGCGGTGACAGGGAGAAGTCGAGAAAGGTCTTTGCACTGTCAATACTTATGGGACTCATCGTCACGGCGGTTATTGTTGCGGGAAGCCTTATTTTTATGGGAGGGCTTCTCGATTGGATGAACGTGATGGACGAGCACAGGGCGGCATCGACCGAGTATATCGCGGTCATAATTGTGGGACTTTTCTTCTCGATTATATACAATGTGCTTGCGGGAAATCTGCGCGCGATAGGCGATGCATACACACCGCTCATATTTCTTGTTATTTCAGCGGTGCTCAATGTTGTGCTCGATATAGTATGCGTGAAATATCTCGCCATGGGTGTCAGAGGTGCGGCTGTTGCAACGGTTGCTTCTCAGGCGGTGTCAGCGGTTCTTTGTTTTGGATATACATGGAAAAAGTATGCTTTTCTGCATTTTAACATAAAGGATTTTGTGCCTGAGAAGAGGTTCATCAAGCCGATGCTTGCAAGCGGTATGTCCATGGGGCTTATGAATTCCCTCGTTGCATTCGGGACATTGTCGCTTCAGACGGCAATCAACACACTTGGAACCAACACGATTGTGGCACATGCAGCTACAAGAAAGCTCACGAATCTGTATATGCTTCCTTTCAGTGTGCTCGGAACCACGATGGCAACATATGGTGGTCAGAATTACGGTGCCGGACGTTATGACAGAATTCGTTCGGGTTTAAAAGTCTCGCTTGGATGCTCCTATATATGGTGTGTGATAGTCATGCTTGCAAGTTATACGGTATGTCCGTACCTGATTGTCGCAATTACGGACACGAGAATACAGGAGGTCATAGACACGGCATGCCTCTATCAGAAATTTGACACATTGTTCTATCTGCTTGTTCCTACAATAACAATCCTCAGAAACAGCCTTCAGGGAATGGGAGATCACATAACCCCGATATTTTCCAGCGGACTTGAACTTGCCGGAAAAGTACTGATTGCGACGCTTCTCACACCGGTAATAGGGTACTGGGGAATAATCGTATCAGAGCCTGTAGTATGGGCTGTTATGGTGATTCCGCTCATTGTGAGTATGGTAAAAAGAATGAAAAGGGCGGGGACATCGGTCGTTGTCCATGTCGAAAAATAGTACATATATACTTATTGACTTTTTGAGATTAACACTGCATAATGTATTTTGTACGTTGCAACAATACAAGATATTGTGGTTATTTTATTTGGAGGGTTCACATGAAGATTATCAAAAGAAATGGCTCTGAGGAAGTATTTGACGTAGCTAAGATAGCATCAGCCATCACGAAGGCTAATGCGGCTACGGACAGTGCCCCGCTTAGCAAGGAACAGATTACAGAGATTGCTGACTATGTTGAATATAAGTGCAATAAGATGAATCGTGCCGTATCGGTGGAAGAGATACAGGATATGGTGGAGAACCAGATTATGTCGACAGGGGCATTTGACGTGGCAAGAGGATATGTGCGTTACCGCTATAAGCGTTCACTTGTCAGAAAGGCTAATACGACGGATACGAGAATTCTTTCGCTTATTGAGTACAACAATGAGGAGGTTAAGCAGGAGAATTCTAACAAGAACCCCGCTGTCAACAGCGTGCAGCGTGACTACATGGCAGGAGAGGTAAGTAAGGATATAACAAGAAGACTTCTTCTTCCTTCTGAGATAGTGGAGGCGGACGAGCAGGGAATAATTCATTTCCATGATGCCGATTATTATGCACAGCATATGCACAACTGCGACCTCGTCAATCTTGAGGACATGCTTCAGAACGGAACGGTTATCAGCGAGACACTCATTGAGAAGCCACACAGCTTTTCGACGGCATGTAACATTGCTACACAGATAATTGCACAGGTTGCATCAAGCCAGTATGGCGGACAGAGTATTTCTCTTGCCCATCTTGCTCCCTTTGTAAATATCTCAAGAGAGAAGATTCGTAAGGATGTTATGGAGGAGCTTGCACTGTTAGAGTGTACCCCTTCAGAGGATAAGATTGCAGAGATTGTAGAGAGCAGACTTAAGAAAGAGATTACCAAGGGTGTACAGACAATACAATATCAGGTAATCACACTTATGACAACTAACGGACAGGCTCCTTTTCTCACGGTGTTCATGTACCTCAATGAGGCAAAGAACGAGCAGGAGAAGGCAGACCTTGCACTGATTATAGAGGAGACATTAAAGCAGCGTCTCAAAGGAGTTAAGAACGAGGCGGGAGTATGGGTGACACCTGCATTCCCTAAGCTTATATATGTGCTTGAGGATGATAATATCACGGAGGATTCCAAGTACTTCTATCTCACGGAGCTCTCGGCAAGATGTTCGGCTAAGAGACTTGTGCCTGATTATATATCTGAGAAAAAGATGAAGGAGCTTAAGGAAGGCAACTGCTTCCCTGTCATGGGATGCCGAAGTGCGCTTAACCCTTGGAAGGATGAGAACGGAAACTACAAGTTCTACGGTCGTTTCAATCAGGGCGTTGTAACAATCAATCTTGTGGATGTCGCACTTTCATCCGGCGGAGACTACACGAAGTTCTGGGAAATATTCGACGACAGACTCGAGCTCTGCTACCGCGCTCTTATGTGCAGACACAACAGACTTAAAGGAACATTGTCGGATGTGGCACCTATTCTCTGGCAGAACGGTGCACTTGCAAGACTCAAGAAGGGTGAGAAGATAGACAAGCTTTTGTACGGCGGATACTCAACAATATCACTCGGATATGCAGGTCTTTATGAGTGCGTTAAATATATGACAGGTCTTTCACATACATCACCTGAGGCGACACCGTTTGCACTTTCTGTTATGGAACACATGAATGAGAAGTGTAAGATATGGACGGAGAACACCAATATTGCATTCAGCATTTACGGCTCTCCTATTGAGAGTACCACATATAAGTTCGCTAAGTGCCTTCAGAAGAGATTCGGAGTTATCCCGGGAATAACCGATAAGGGATATATCACCAACAGCTATCATGTGCATGTAACTGAGCCGATTGATGCCTTTTCAAAGCTTGCATTTGAGTCTAAGTTCCAGGCATTGTCCACAGGAGGAGCGGTGAGCTATGTTGAGGTGCCGAATATGCAGAACAATATACCTGCTGTTATCGAGGTAATCAAGTTCATATATGATAATATTATGTACGCTGAGCTGAACACCAAGAGCGATTATTGTCAGAAGTGCGGATTCTCGGGAGAGATTCAGACGGTAATTGATGAGGACAAGAAGATTGTGTGGGAGTGCCCTCAGTGCGGCAACAGGGATGAGAACACGCTCAATGTCGCAAGACGTACCTGTGGCTACATCGGAACACAGTTCTGGAATCAGGGAAGAACTCAGGAAATCAGGGAGAGAGTACTTCATTTATAATATATCTTAAACCGGAGAAGCAGTATTTCAGAGTGAATGAATTGTGAAGAGATTTCTCAATTCATTCACTTTTTTATCACAAAAAGAACACAATTCGTTGTTATAGTGTACTCATAAAAGAGATAGGGAAACATAAATCCCTCATGATAAATACGGAGGTACACGGATATGGATAACAATGAATATGGATTTAACAATATGAGTGATGATTCACGAAACAATGTAAATGCAGCAGAAAATACAGAACGGAATTCAGAGATTAATGAGAATGCATCGGAGGTAACAGTTTCGGCAACGGACACATTCACAAGCGAGAGCACGGCTTCCACAACAGAGTCATTTTCAAACGGAAGCATGGCTTCAACAGAGGACACGGCTTCAGCACAGGATACAGCCCGCAATATGTATTCTTCATATACACAGCCTGTATATGAGGCATCAGGAAAGGCTGAGAAGAAGTCAAAGAAGGCAAAGGGTGAGAAAAAGAGACCTTGCTTCTTTATAAGAGCAGTGAGAGGTGTCGCCTGCGCGGTTGTAATCGGTGCGGTTGCCGGGGCATCCTGCTACGGTGCGATGTATGCGGGGTACATTAACTTCCCTGTTAAGGGAAATGATGAACTTTCTGATGAGCAGCTCAGTCAGATTGCAAGGGAGTTAAACAAGAACTATCTTACAAGCTCGGCTTCAACCGGATCAACACTCACAAATGTATCGTCAAGCTCGGCTTCATCGGCAACCACGGCGCTTGACGTATCAGGAATAGTTGACAATGTAATAAGCTCAGTCGTTGCGATAAGCGGTACTGAGACGGTGACAAGCGGTTACTCGGGATTTGGCTTCTGGGGAAATTATCAGCAGTCATATGAGGCGAGTGTGAGCGGTTCGGGTATAATAATAGGTGCTAATGATACAGAGCTTCTGGTTGTAACCAACGCACATGTAGTAGATGGTGTTAACAATCTCAAGGTTACATTCGGTGACGGTGCTGAGGTCGATGCGGTCGTAAAGGGAATAAAGTCTGACAGTGACCTCGCTGTAGTCGCTGTTAAGCTTGCGGATATAAGTGATTCCACAATGTCTGCAATCTCAATAGCTAAGCTTGGTTCATCCACGGATGTGAAGGTTGGTGAGGCTGCAATTGCAATCGGCAATGCTGCAGGCTACGGAATATCTGTAACGACAGGTATTGTAAGTGCCGTTGATAAGTCCCTGACAGTCGACAATGTGGTATATGAGGATCTCATTCAGACGGATGCCGCAATTAATCCGGGCAACAGCGGCGGCGCACTCTTTAATGCTCAGGGTGAGGTTATAGGTATCAACTCGGTTAAGATGACGGATACAAAGGTTGAGGGTATGGGATATGCGATATCGATTGATTCGGTTAAGGATATAATTGATGATCTTTCTACACAGACAACGAGAGTGGCTCTTGACAATGATGAGAGAGGTTATCTTGGAGTATCGGGCAACACCGTAACATCAGAGATTTCACAGACCTACGGCTGGCCTGAGGGTGTGCTTATAAAGAGCATAACAGAGGGCTCGGCTGCCGAGAATGCGGGACTTGAGGTTAACGATGTAATCACAAGCTTTGACGGCAAGGACGTCGATTCGTGGGAGACACTCGTGAACATGATGCGGTATTATGAAGTCGGCGAGGAAGTTGAACTGACATATTCACGTTTTGAAAGAGGAAGCTATGTAGAGAATACGATTACGGTAACTCTCACAGAGAAGCCTGCGACAAGCAGATAATATGAAATAAAAATCCATCAACGGATATGAGCGAAAGAAGATACGAAATGCAGGATGAGGCATGAGTATCTGCTTTCGCTTTTTCTTGCATTATCAATTTACATTGTGTATACTGTATAAATAGTTGACAGAGCTGTAATTTCATGTATGAAAGCCTGTATAAGGAGAACTGTATAAATGAAAGATTTAATTTCGGTCGTTGTACCATGCTACAACGAGAGTGAGGTGCTTCCTAAGTTTATGGAGGTATTAGATGGAATCATTGCAAGAATGAACTATGTTGATTTTCAGGTTGTGCTGGTAAATGACGGCTCAAGGGATAATACTCTTGAGGTAATGAAGAAAATATCCGCGGATGAATCCGTTGTCAAATATGTGTCTTTTTCGAGAAATTTTGGCAAGGAGGCAGCAATGTATGCAGGACTTGCCCATGCTGACGGCGATTATGTGGCAATCATGGATGCTGACCTTCAGGACCCGCCGGAGTTCTTGGAGGAGATGTATAAGGCTGTGACTGAGGAGGGATATGACTGTGCGGCTGCGCGCCGTGTGACGCGAAAGGGAGAGCCTCCTATAAGGTCATTTTTTGCGAGAATGTTCTATAAGCTTATGGCTAAGATGTCGACAACGGAGGTTGTGGACGGAGCCAGAGATTTCAGGCTTATGAACCGAAAGTTCGTCGATGCGCTTTTAAACTGTCATGAATACAACAGATTCTCCAAGGGAATGTTCGGCTGGGTCGGATTTAAGACAAAGTGGATAGCCTATGAGAACGTTGAGCGAGTTGCGGGACAGACAAAGTGGAATTTCTGGTCGCTGTTTAAATACAGCATCGAGGGAATTGTGGCATTCTCGACGACACCGCTCGTCTTTGCGTCTTTTATAGGAATATTGTTCTGTCTCATCGCTTTTATAGCGGTGCTGTTTATCGTGATAAGGAAGTTTGCATTCGGAGATCCGGTGGCGGGATGGGCGTCAATGACCTGTATAATTACATTTTTAGGAGGATTACAGCTCTTCTTCATGGGCGTGTTCGGACAGTACCTTGCTAAGACATATTTGGAGGTTAAGGACAGACCTATATATATAGTCTCCGAGACTGATATGGAAGAAAAAGAAGGAGTAAGATATGGCGGAAGATAATAACAAGAATAATAATACGGATAACCATGATGATGAGTACGAGAAGGTATGCTCAATATGCAGACGACCTGAGAGCAAAGCCGGGAAAATGATTCAGATGGGCATGGGAATGTATGTGTGCGCAGACTGCATGCAGCGTTCAATGGATACCATCATGAAGGGCGACTTAAACTACGATGATATGATGAAGCTCTCAAAGGACATTCCGGGTATTCATTTTATGAATATGGCTGATTTAGGCGGAGAAATTCCCAATAGGCAGAGGATTAAGAAAAAGAAAGAGGGAGAGAAGAGGGTACCTCTTATTGACCTTAAGGATATCCCGGCACCTCATAGGATTAAGGAGAAGCTTGATGAGTATGTAATCGGTCAGGAATATGCCAAGAAGGTAATATCGGTTGCGGTCTACAACCATTATAAGAGAGTTGCGACCGACACTATGGATTCAATCGAGATAGAGAAGTCCAATATGCTTATGATAGGACCGACAGGAAGCGGTAAGACATATCTTGTAAAGACGCTTGCAAGGCTTTTAAATGTACCGCTCGCAATAGCCGATGCCACATCGCTCACAGAGGCGGGTTATATCGGTGATGATATTGAGAGCGTAGTCTCTAAGCTGCTTGCCGCTGCGGATAATGATGTCGAGAAGGCTGAGCAGGGAATCATTTTTATCGATGAGATTGATAAGATAGCTAAGAAAAAAGAGACACACAGCAGGGACGTAAGCGGTGAATCGGTTCAGCAGGGAATGCTAAAGCTGTTAGAGGGAGCTGATATAGAAGTGCCTGTCGGCTCTAACAGTAAGAATGCAATGGTACCGCTTGTCACGGTCAATACAAGGAATATTCTGTTTATCTGCGGCGGAGCCTTTCCTGACCTTGAGGATATTATCAAGGAGAGGCTTAACAAGCAGGCTTCAATAGGATTCATGGCTGACCTTAAGGATAAGTATGACAATGTTGACAATCTTATATCACAGGTTACCATAGAGGATCTTAAGAAGTTCGGAATGATTCCGGAGTTTCTTGGAAGACTTCCTGTTGTATTTACACTTGACGCGCTTACAAAGGACATGCTTGTTAAGATTTTAAAAGAGCCTAAGAATGCGATCCTTAAGCAGTATGAGAAGCTTCTTGAGCTTGATGAGGTCAAGCTTGAGTTCGATGATGATGCTATAGAGGCAATTGCCGAGAAGGCACTTGAGAGAAAGACCGGAGCAAGAGCATTACGCTCAATCATAGAGGAATTCATGCTTGATATAATGTATGAGATACCTAAGGATGACAATATAGGCAAGGTGACAATAACGAGAGCGTATATTGAAAAGAAGGGCGGTCCGCTCATAGAGATGAGAACGGCGGGACTTCTTCAGGGATCATGATAGTTGCGAATCATGATATAACGTGGAGATTATTTTGTGGAATAATCTCCGCGTTTTTTTTATAAAATTTAAAAAAATCCTAAGGCGGAATATTGGATAGCTGTGCAAAGTATTTTACGGATGATAATTATACAGACATCCTGTACCGGCGCTCGGATGAATTTAATCCTGGGGAAGCAGGATATACTGATTTCTGTGTGAGCGGAATTGATGACAGGTGGGGAGTAATCCACATTAACAGGAAGGAGCTTGGAGACATAAATTATGAAAATTTCGGATACACGTCTTTTCCGATAGTGTACGGCACACAGGATTATGGTGCTATGGGGGCGGCAGGAATTACCCAGGTGAGGGAGCAGCCTTTCCTGACACTTCGCGGAGCAGGCATACTTATAGGCATAGTTGACACAGGGATAAGGTATGACCATGAGGTATTTGTAAGGGAGGATGGCAGCAGTATCATAGATGCGATATGGGATCAGACCGCAGCGGATGTCCAGGAGGTCACTACCGGTGGGGAATATAACGTGGCAGGGGGAGAAAATATAAATGCAGAGAGAGTGCTTGACAGCATGGTGATGTATGGCAGGGTGTATTCTAATGCAATGATAAATGAAGCGCTCAGCTCCGATAATCCCCTCTCGCGTGTTCCCGTGACGGATGAACCGGGTGGACATGGAACCATGCTTGCCGGGCTTGCGGCCGGGCAGGAACATCCTGAGAAGGGGTTTACCGGGGCGGCTCCGGGAGCGCGTCTGGTTGTCGTCAGGCTCAGACAGGCAAAAAGGTATCTTAGGGACTTCTATCTTGTGAATGATGCGGCACTGTGCTACTCGGAGATTGATATAATCATGGGTGTCAAATTCCTTGATGAGTATTCAAGGACAGTGGGAAAACCGATATCCATAATTATCGGATTGGGTGCGAACATATCTTCCCACAGTGGCAGCACCGTGCTGTCGGATTTTCTCAATAACATTGGCAGAAACATAGGGCGGTGTGTGACGACATGTACGGGAAATTATGCCAACAGCAGACTCCATTTCAGGGGAAATCTGCTTCCGGATGCAGAGTATATTCCGATAGAGATAAAGGTAGGGGAGAGGGAGAATGGATTCTACTGTGTGCTGTGGTCGGAACCTCCGGAGGTGTTTTCGCTTGAATTTATCTCTCCGATAGGACGTGTGGAGCAGAGGGTGCCGCCGAAGATAAATGAGAGAACGACGCTGAGATTTATACTTGAGGGGACACAGATAGAGATATTCTACGGGCTTAATCAGGCTGTGTCGGGGCTTAATTTTGTCACACTCAGATTTATTACGCCGTCTCCGGGAATCTGGACTATAAGGGTTTACGGCTACTCAGTGCTGTCGGGCGGATTTAATATGTGGATTAACAACAGAGAATTTTTGTGGTCGGACACATATTTCTTACAGCCTGACCCATATAATACCATCACCGATCCCGGCAACACGGATGTCCCTACGACGGTCGGTGCATATAATTACAGGGACGGCAGTGTATATATAGGGAGCGGCAGAGGGACGGCGGCATATTACGATTACAAGCCGGATATTGTTGCACCGGGGGTTAATGTGCTGTGTCCCGCCTTGGCAGGAACCGATTCATACGGTCAGATGAGCGGAAGCAGTGTGGCTGCCGCAATAGCAGGTGGTGGTGCGGCACTTATATTGGAGTATGGGATTGTGAAGGGTTTCTATCCGTATATGCGTTCATACACGGTGAAAAATTTTATGATAAGCGGAGCAGACAGAAGGGAGGGCTACAGATATCCCGACGCGCTTTTCGGCTACGGAACCTTGAATGTCTATAAGGCGATAGAAAATATAAGAAAATGAAAGATTGTCTAATATTTATCTTTCGTTGACTTTAGTGTGTTAAATCACTTATGATATACACAAGTACGTTAATTTGTATTGGTTGTAAGAAAATAAAGCGGTGATAAAGCACCGGAGGAATGGAGAATTTTGTATGAGCAGACTTAAGATTGCCACTGCTAATGTGGCAGGACAGACTGTAGAGAGTCTGTATAAGGACCTTGAGCGTATGATTGTTGCGAGCCCTCCCGGAATATGTCCGGTCGACCTTGCGCTCAACTTCCTCAGACTGTGCCATGCACAGACATGTGGTAAATGTGTTCCCTGCCGTGTAGGTCTGGGACAGCTTGCCAACCTTATATCGGATGTCCTTGACGGTAAGGCGGATATGAACACTCTCGATACCATCGAGAAGCTTGCAAAGGATATCAATAATTCTGCTGACTGTGCAATCGGTTATGAGGCGGCAGGAATGGTTATGCGTGGGCTTGAAGGCTTCAAGGATGACTATATAGCGCACATAAAGACCGGAAAGTGTACATATCACATTACTCAGCCTGTACCTTGTGTGGCATTGTGTCCTGCCGGAGTGGATATTCCGGGATATGTTGCGCTTGTCGGTGAGGGAAGATATGCGGATGCGGTAAAGCTTATCCGCAAGGACAATCCTTTTCCTACGGCATGCGCACTTATATGTGAGCATCCATGTGAGGCAAGATGCAGACGTAACATGATTGACAGCTCCATAAACATCAGAGGACTTAAGCGATTTGCGGTTGATCATGCCGGAAAGGTGCCTGTGCCTGAGTGCGGTGAGCCGACAGGAAAGAGAGTTGCCATAGTCGGGGGTGGTCCGGGAGGACTTTCGGCTGCGTACTTCCTGTCTCTTATGGGACATAAATGTGTAGTATACGAGATGAAGCCTATGCTTGGCGGTATGTTAAGATACGGAATCCCTAATTACCGCTTCCCGAGAGAGAGACTGCAGGAGGATTTAGATGCTATTCTTTCAACGGGAGTTGAAGTCAGATATAACACTAAGATAGGCGAGGAGATCACGATAAAGCAGCTCCGTGAGGAGTATGATGCTGTGTATATTGCCATCGGTGCGCATCAGGACAAAAAGGTCGGAATTGAAGGCGAGGACAGCAAGGGGGTAATATCGGCTGTTGAACTTTTGAATGATATAGGACACGAAAACATGCCTGATTTTACGGGAAAGACGGTAGTTGTAATCGGCGGCGGAAATGTCGCAATGGACTGTGTGCGTTCCTCAGTAAGACTCGGAGCAAAGAAGTCAATTATTGCATACAGAAGGCGCAAGCTTGATATGACTGCACTCCCGGAGGAGGTTGACGGTGCCTTAGAGGAGGGCTGCGAGCTCTATGAGCTTCATGCGCCTGTGAGAATTGAGGCTGACGAGGACGGCAATGTAAAGGCTCTCTGGGCTAAGCCTCAGATAATCGGAAAGATTGACGCGTGGGGCAGGGCAAGACCTGTTGATTCGTCAAAGGATGAAGTGAGAATACCTTGTGATATTGTCATTGTGGCTATAGGTCAGGGTATTGAGACAAGACATTTTGAGGAGGCAGGTATTCCGGTCAAGCGAGGCAATATAAAGGCGATGGCAGACAGTGAGATTTCCGACCTTCCCGGCGTATTTGCGGGTGGCGACTGTGTAACGGGACCGGCAACGGTTATTCGTGCAATCGCTGCAGGCAAGGTCGCTGCAGCGAATATTGATGAGTATCTGGGCTATCATCACCTTATCAGTGTTGATGTTGAGATTCCTTCGGCAAGTCTTGATGATAAGCCGGCATGCGGACGAGTAAATCTCTCGGAGAAAGAGGCAGGTGAGCGCAAGTGCACCTTCAATCCGTTTGAGTGCGGCATGAGCGAGGAGGAGGCATGTCAGGAGGCGGGAAGATGTTTAAGATGTGACCACTTCGGATATGGAAAGTTCAAGGGAGGCAGAGCAGCCATATGGTAAATCTTACAATTAATAACAGAAAAGTAAGCGTTCCTGAGGGAACAACAATAATGAATGCGGCTGCCAGCATAGGTATCAATATTCCTCATCTTTGCTATCTGAAGGAAATCAATGAAATAGCGGCATGTCGTGTATGCGTTGTGGAGCTTAAAGGTAAGGATAAGCTTATAACGGCCTGCAACAATAAGGTTGAGGAGGGCATGGAAATATATACCAACTCTCCTAAGGTAAGAGAGATACGAAAGATGAATGTGCAGCTTATCCTCTCGCAGCATGACGGACATTGTGCAACCTGTGTGAGAAGCGGCAACTGTTCGCTTCAGTCGATATCAAATAATCTTGGAATAATAGATGTTCCGTTCCGCGAGGAGCTTGAAAAGACAACATGGAATATGGATTTTCCTCTTATAAGGGATAATACCAAGTGTATCAAGTGCATGAGATGTATCCAGATATGCGATAAGGTACAGAGCTTAAGTGTGTGGGATGTTGTCAATACAGGAAGCAGAACCACGGTCAATGTATCAGGCAACAGAGCCATAGAGAATGCTGACTGTGCCATATGCGGACAGTGCATAACACATTGTCCTGTCGGGGCTCTCCGGGAGAGAGATGACACGGATAAGGTGTTTGCGGCACTCAATGATCCGGATGTGATTACGGTCGTTCAGGTGGCACCGTCCGTGCGCGCGGCATGGGGCGAGCAGCTCGGAATGACTAAGGCGGAGGCGACCGAGAAGAGACTTGCCGCCACGCTAAAGCACATGGGCTTTGATTATGTGTTCGACACGAACTTTTCGGCAGACCTTACAATCATGGAGGAGGGAACCGAGTTTGTCGAGAAGTTAAAGAGAAGAAATCTCAACAAGTTCCCGATGTTTACCTCATGCTGTCCTGGCTGGGTACGCTTTGTGAAGTCGCAGTATCCGGAGTTCGTTGACCATCTCTCGACGGCTAAGTCGCCGCAACAGATGTTTGGAGCCGTGGCAAAATCATACTTCGCCAAGAAGGCTGACATTGACCCGGCGAGAATATGTTCCATATCAATCATGCCTTGTGTATCCAAAAAAGCCGAGGCGGCATTGCCTCAGATGGCTGATGCGGGCTACGGACAGGATGTTGATATTGTCATCACAACAAGAGAGCTTGTGCGCATGATACGCGCTGAGAGCGTATATCCTATGGCACTTGACGAGGTCGAGTTCGACTCACCGCTCGGCGAGTATTCGGGAGCCGGAGTTATCTTCGGAGCCACGGGCGGAGTTATGGAGGCAGCACTTCGTACCGCATACAACCTCGTGACGGGAAAGAACCCGGAGCCGGACGCCTTTGAGGTAGTGAGAGGTCTGGGCGACGGTCCTTGGAAGGAGGCAACCTTTGATGTGGGCGGAACCGAAGTAAAGACGGCAATAGTGCACGGACTCGGTAATGCAAGGAAGCTTCTTGAGGCAATTAAGCATGGCGATGCGGCATATGATTTTGTTGAGGTTATGGCATGTCCGGGAGGCTGTGTAGGCGGAGGCGGACAGCCTATTCATGACGGCGTTGAGATGGCGGCAGACAGGGCAAAAGAATTATATAAGCTTGATAAGAACAAGCAGATACGTTTCAGCCATTGCAATCCTGAGATCCATACCATTTACAAGGAATACTTTGGAAAACCGCTGTCACCTGTGTCACATCATCTTCTTCACACGGACCACAAGTACCGCGCGGTTGACCAGCTCGAGTTCTAAAAACAGAATAAAAATGATTTCAAGGAGACTGCGGCATGGTGGCTGCAGTCTCTTTTATGTTGCCAAATATTCGGAAATAGGGTATAATTTGTTGCAAAGTGGGCAGATTTTACCGCAGGATGACGACAGGTTAAGCAGCGGTTGGCAAGCTCTAAGAAAGGAATATATTTCGATGGTTTTTTCTTCAACAGTATTTTTGTTTTTATTTCTGCCGGTTGTGATTGCGGTTTATTATAACCCTTTTGTCAAGGCGAGAGGTTTTCGTAATATAGTACTTCTCATTGCGAGCCTTTTTTTCTACGGCTGGGGTGAGCCGGTGTTCGTGTTCCTTATGATATTGTCCATTATTGTTAACTGGGCGTTCGGGCTTATGGTTGACAGCATGAGAAAAAAAGGAAGCACGAATGGAATGAAAGCGGGAATGCTCCTCTCGGTCGTGTATAACTTAGGGCTCATGTTTGTTTTTAAGTATCTTACATTTGTGACTAAAAATATAGGTTATCTGCTCAACAATGACAGTATTGTGGTGAATATAGCACTTCCGATAGGAATTTCGTTCTTTACGTTTCAGCTTATGTCGTATGTGTTTGATGTATATTATGACACGGCGAGTGTTCAGAAGAACATTATGTATGTGGGACTTTATGTGTCGATGTTCCCACAGCTGATTGCCGGTCCGATTGTGAGGTATGAGACGGTTGCGGACGAGATAGAGAACCGCGTTGAGAATAAGTACGATTTTGCCGAAGGCTTCGGACGATTCGTCGTTGGACTCGGCAAGAAGATACTTATATCCAACTATGTCGGAAAGGTTGCGGATATTGCATTTGCGACGGAGGGCGGAATGTCGGTTGCGATGGCATGGCTCGGAGCGATTGCGTATACACTTCAGATATATTTTGACTTTTCGGGATACTCGGATATGGCAATAGGACTCGGAAGAATGTTCGGCTTCCATTTCCTTGAGAATTTTAATTTCCCTTATATATCGAAGTCGATAACCGAGTTCTGGAGAAGATGGCATATCACACTCAGCACATGGTTCCGCGATTATGTGTATATACCGCTTGGCGGCAACAGGGTGGGCAAGGCACGAAATATATGGAATATATTCGTCGTGTGGTTTCTGACGGGTGTGTGGCACGGCGCTAATTGGACATTCATAGGCTGGGGACTTCTCTACTTCATACTTCTGATGTTTGAGAAGCTTACCGGTTTTCATAAGAAGAACGGCTGGTATATGCATGTATACACGATGTTTTTTGTTATACTCGGGTGGGTGCTGTTTAGAGCTGACAGTATTACGGCAGCCGTGAGGTATATGGGTAACATGTTTGGAATAGGCGCAACGGGACTTGCAGATGCTACATTTGTGGAGTGTATAAAGAACTCGGCGGTCGTGTTTGCTGCAGCGGTTTTATTTTCCTTCCCTGTCGTAAAGAAGATCGGAGTATTGCTTGAAAATAAGCCTGTGGTCAAGAATGTGCTTGCGTCCGTCTGCATGGTGCTTGTGTTTGTGGTGTCACTTCTTATATGTATCAAGGCGACCTACAATCCGTTCATTTATCTTAATTTCTAAGGGGAGACTGCCGTGAAAAATAATAGTATTAATAATGATACAAAGGAAAAGCAGGGACAGAATATGGGAAAGGGTTACCGCATAACAGCGATGTGCTGTGTCGGTATTCTGTTTTTGATGCTTATATTCATTCTGATTCGAATTGTGATTAAGAATGTGGTATATGAGAAGCTCGGAATATATAATCCTGTTGTGGCTTTTTTTCTTGAAGATGACAATGACGTTGATACAGGTGATGACACGAGCGGTTCAATTACAATAGATTGGGCGGACATATATCCTTACGCACAGGAGGATATGTATGTCAATATAAGTAAGAATAAGAGCCTGCTTGAGAAATATAACGGCTTGGTCAGCAAAGTAAAGGCACAGGTTGAGTGGTATGCCACCGAAGGACTCCCGGTTCAGACGAAGCTTACGGAGCTTGCGGCAGGTTATGAGGCGATTATCGGCTGGCAGGTTCAGGAGGAGGATTACGATGCGGTTATCACACTCAAAAACGGTTATCTCACCTGTATAAGCCCTGAGAGAAGCGATGCGGTCATTTCGGAGATAACGGACAGCACCGCAGGGTTCAGGGATTTCCTTGAGGAGAGGAACATCAACCTTATGTATGTCATGGTGCCTTTCCTCATCGATACGGCTGACACGGAGCTTCCGCTCGGAATAACCGATGCTACTAATGACAACGCGGACAGACTTCTTGAGAGCTTTGAGAAGAGCGGCATCGATTATATCGACCTGCGCGCATGTGAGAAGGAGGATGGTTTAAGCCACTATGACATGTTCTACCGCACCGACCATCACTGGAATGCGAGAGCGGCTATTTGGGGCAGCGGACGTGTGGCGGAGAAGCTCTCCGAGTTCTACGGCTACGAGTACACGCCTGAGCTTTTTGACATCAATAATTACACGAGCAAAATATATGAAAAGACATTCCTCGGAAGCTACGGAAGAAGAGTTACGTTAAGCAAGGCTTCGCCTGAGGATTTTGAGATAATGTACCCGAACAATGGTATGACCTTTCATCTTGTAATGCCTGAGAAGCAGCTTGATGTGACGGGGACATTTGACGAAGTGTTCATAGATTACGACAAGCTTAAAATCACGGATTACTATGAGATGGATGCCTACAGCGCGTATGTAACACTCAGAAGATATGTTGCGGTGATAGAGAATGAGAACGCGGCAAATCCCGACAAGAAGATTCTTATTCTGAGGGATTCCTTCGGAAATATCTTTGCACCGTATTTTGCACAGCAGTACGGAACGGTGGAGCTTGTGGATGTAGCCGACTTTACGGGTAGCATCAAGAGCTATATCGAGGAGTCGAAGCCTGACACGGTGCTTCTTCTCTACAATCCGACCATGATTGAGCCGATTGACTGGAGCTCATACACGAGCAGTAAGTTTGATTTCAGATAACGATATAAATGAGTACGGGCGTGTGGCAGCACTCAGAGAAGAGGAGATATAAATATGAAGGTATTGTGGCTTATAAATGCTCCGATTCCGGCTTTATGTGAGAAGGCAGGGCTTCCCTTGCAGGTAAAGGAGGGGTGGATTGACGGATTGTACAATTCGCTCATGGAACTTGTAAATGAGAAGGGCGCAGATTTAAAGCTCGCTATAGCCTTCCCGCAGTTTAGCAGCAGGGAGACGATTGAGGGGGAGCTTGACGGCAATTCCTTTTATGGATTTTATAAGGAGGAGGACAAGCCGTACAAATACAATCCGAATGTTGAAGCCGGACTTAAGGATATTATAAAAAAGGTCAATCCGGATGTGGTACATATTGCCGGAACAGAGTATGACCATGCCTGTGCGATGGTCAGGGCATTTAATAATCCCGCAAAGACCGTGGTGTCAATTCAGGGGCTCACAAGCGTATATGCGAGACATTATATGGCTGACCTTCCAATCGGTGTGAGATATGGCTTCACTTTGAGGGATATACTTAAGCTCGACAATCTGTTTTTTGACAGAAAGAAATATTATAAGAGGGGCAGACTTGAGAAGGAAACCATAAAAGGTGCCGGTCATATAATCGGAAGGACCGATTGGGATAACATAAGTACGAGGCTTATCAATCCCGGTGCGGAGTACCATTACTGCAGCGAGATACTCAGAAAAGATTTCTATGATGGAAGCCGATGGAGTGCTGAAAAATGTGATAAGCATACCATATTTGTGTCGCAAGGCTATTATCCGATAAAGGGGCTTCACTATATGCTGGAGGCGCTTGATGATATAAGAAAGTTTTATCCGGATGTGAGACTTAAGGTTGCAGGAGGGGTGAAGCTTAACAATTCAGGTATAAAAAATAAGCTGAGACAGAAGAATTATCAACGTTATCTGGCAAAGCTTATAGAGAAATATAAGCTTTCGGAATGTGTGGATTTTCTGCCGCCGCTTAAGCCGGAGCAGATGAAGGAGCAGTACCTTAAGAGCAATGTATTCGTGTCGCCTTCATCAATCGAAAATTCGCCTAACTCACTCGGCGAGGCGATGATGCTCGGCGTGCCATGTGTGTCCTCGCTTGTCGGTGGTGTCGGCAATATGCTCCAAAATGAGGTCGAGGGTTATGTGTACCAGCATGACGCACCATATATGCTCGCGTACTATGTCATGAAGATATTCGATATGCAGGAGAGCGATGCGGCGGCACTTGATGCGATGACGAATGCGGCATTACTCCACGCGGAGCAGCTTTTTAATCGAAGAACGAATGCTGAAAATATGTTGGAAATATATGAACGGATAGCACAGTGGAGGAGCGTATGACCAAAAAAAGATGGAAATGCTTAGTTGGTATTCAGGCGGGAATTTTATTTTTCTTAATACTTATACTTGCTTTTCCAATGGTAAATAAAACCTTTTATGCAAATGACCTTATATGTGAACTTGGAAAGACGGATGACAAAGCCGTATATGCGGATGAAAACACGGACTTACGGGGATGGTTTGTAAAGACGGGTAAGCTGAGACTTGGCTATGGAATATATAAGGTTACGGTAGAATATGAAAGTACGGCAGACAGCAGTTTTTTATATTTTACATCTGAAAAAGAATTTGCAACAGAGGTAGACAATATAGATAAGTTTTATTCGGATGTAGCATACTTGACTAAGGATTACAACACGGTTACAACAGATGTATACATCAATCTGAAGAGTGATGACTATTATATGGGGTGTGTCTTTGGAGGAGAAGGAATGCTCACAATAAAGAGCATCTCCATACATAAGGGCATAGGTGGTGTTCTTAAGGGAATTATTGTTTATGTCCTTATTGTGAGCCTTTTGGATATGCTTATTATATTCAGGGAAAAGAGAAGAAAAGGAAAAATACAGGACGAAAGCATAAAGGTCTTTTTCGTGCTGGCTGCTGCGGTTGTCATTTCATCGTTTCCGTTAGGGGTTGATTATCTGACAAAGGGACATGATCTTTTGTTCCATTTATCACGGATTGAGGGTATAAAGAACGGAATCCTGTCAGGGCAGTTCCCGATAAAGATATATACTAACTGGCTGTGCGGCAATGGATACGCAGCTGGAGTATATTACGGGGATATTGTGTTATACATTCCTGCGTTATTAAGAATTGCAGGCTTTAACTGCATGCAAAGCTATAAAATATTTGTTGTGTTATGCAATATTGCCACATGCGCTGTTTCGTTTTATTGTTTTAAAGGAATTTCAGGATGCACTAAGACAGGTACGGTGGGAGCGGTACTTTATACTTTGTCTGTATACAGGCTGATAGACATATATGTGCGCTGTTCGGTTGGCGAATATGCTGCAATGATATTTCTTCCCATAATAGTATACGGATTGTACAGGCTTTATACCGATGAAGTGGATTCTGTGGGATTTTCCAAGCACTGGATTGTATTGGTTATAGGATTTGCGGGTATTATCAATACACATCTTATAACTTGTGAGATGGTTGCCGGTTTTACGATACTTTTCTGTCTGATTATGTCTAAAAAGACATTTAAAAAGGAACGCTTTATTGTATTGCTTAAAACGGTTATATACACAAGTATTGTCTGTATAGGATTTTTGTTGCCTTTTTTTCAATATTTTATTAAGGGAGGCATCATAGCTGTTGATACAGACCATTTTCCTAACGGAATACAGCAATATGGAGCATATTTATCACAAATTTTCGAATTTGTTACCGCTGTTTCGGGAGATGTCATGAAAACCGATACGGGTATGGCTGGAGAAATGCCGATAAGTGTTGGTGCAGGACTGGGATTTGGCATAGTTGTTATGGTATATGTTCTGGTGATGGGGTATGCAAAGAGAAAGCAGGATAAAAGAGGTATTTTTATAGTAATCATTTTTACGGTGCTTTCAGTATGGCTTTCAACCTGCTGGTTCCCTTGGAATCTGCTTAAGGAGAGCAACTCAAAATTATCGGGCATAATTTCCAATATCCAGTTTCCATGGAGATTTTTAAGTATTACAACCATCATGCTTGTGGCAGGCGTTGTACTGTCATTAAGTGTTATTGCAGATAAAAGGACATATTTCAGCATAGCTGTCGGATTGATTATGTTAAATTTGATACAGAGTCTGTCGTTTTTGAGCGGCGTGCTTAATGAGGCGGAAGCATACAGGGTATATCAGGAGAATGATTTGGATATGGTAACTGCTGTAGCAGGTGCAGAGTATCTTCCGTCAAATGTTCTTCTTCAATTGTTTGAGGTCCAATATGCATTGCCATCGGATAATGTTGACTTTGCTCAAGAGTACAGAAATCAAAATCATGTTGAGTTCAGTGTATCAAATGATAGTACCTGTGAGGGAACGGTCCTGTTCTCAATAGTATATTATGACGGATATACCGCAACAGATAGTGATACAGGCGAAAAGCTTGATTTATATATGGACAACGGAAGAGTCGGTGTGAAGATACATCCGGGGTATTCAGGTCATGTTGTGTTGAAATTTACCGGCTATACTTCATGGAGGATAACAGCCATAATTTCAATTGTGAGTACAATAATGCTTTTGGTTGAATTTATAAAGGTTTATTGCAGAATCGGTGCAGAATGGAGATTGGTATGGACAAAAAGACGTGGATAAGGGTTATTGCAGTTGAGGCAGCAATAATGGTTGCGCTTATGCTGTTAGCAGCATTTCCAAGGGTGAACAATAAGTACAATGCCGAGGAGCTTATAAGATTGTCGGAGGAGAGTTTTAAGACACCTGCCATGAAGCTCGGCTACGGCTCGTACAAGTATACGATAGAGTATGAGACAAACTCTGAGAACTGCTTTGCATTTCTTGATAGGCAGTCGATAAGTGAGGAGGGAAAACAGCTTATAGGAAGGATGGAGATGGATGCTGTCAAGTTTCTTCCCGACAGACAGAGCATATCAACAGAGGCATTCATTTTCATGGGTGCAAAGGATTATTCCGTGTATACTTTCCGCTTTTCCGACTCCGAGCTTACCATAAAGAGCATCTCGGTTGTAAAGACAATGGGCGGAGTGTTCAGGATTGGAATTATGACAGCACTCGTGTCAGCGATAGTTGACCTCATAATGCTTTTTGCGGATAGAAAAAAGAGAGGACTCGTGAAGGAAGGGAGTGTCGAGGTATTTTTCATACTGGCGGCAACGGTTCTGTTCACGTCGGTTCCGCTGTTTTTTAACTATCTCATCAACGGACATGATTTACAGTTCCACCTTATAAGAATAGAGGGAATCAAAAACGGCATACTCTCAGGAGATTTCCCGATCAAGATTCAGTCTAACTGGTTAAACGGTAATGGTTACGCGGTCGGAGTGTTCTATGGGGATTTATTTTTGTATATTCCGGCACTTTTAAGGCTGTGTGGCTTTGGCGTGCGCCAGAGCTACAACATATATGTGTTCCTGTGCAACATTGCGACCTGTGCCATCGCGTATTACAGCTTCAAGGGCATGACGGGCAAGAGAAAGCCTGCCGTTGTCGGTTCCGTGCTCTACACGACATCGCTCTACAGACTTCTCGACATGTATGTGCGCTCATCGGTCGGAGAGTACTCGGCGATGACGTTTCTGCCGCTGCTCGCGTATGGTCTTTGGAAGGTATTCTATGACGATACGGATACGGCAGCCTTTAAGAGGAACTGGATTCTTCCGGTTCTCGGATTCACCGGAATTATAAACACGCATATTCTCACCTGCGAGATGGCAGGAGCATTCACGATTCTTCTGTGTCTGATTTTATTTAAGAGGACATTTCAAAAGAAGAGATTTATCGTGCTTTTAAAGATTGTGATTTATACCTGTATCATTAACATAGGCTTCCTGGTTCCGTTTCTGCATTATATGTACCTTGGAGGATTTGTGCTTACGGCATACCCGCCTAAGTATATACAGCAGTACGGTGCTTTTATAGGACAGATGCTTGATCCGGTTGTAACCTTTGAGGGACTCACGGTCGGACTTGAGGAGGGAATTGCAGGCGAGCTTCCGCTGACGACGGGACTCGGTCTTATCATGGGAGGCGCTGCACTTGCATATTCCTTCTGTGTGGGTTATATTAAGGATAAAAAGGAAAAGACTTCCGGAATTATATTTGGAGTGTTCACGGTTATATCAATCTGGCTGTCCTCATATCTTTTCCCTTGGGATTTACTGCAGAATATCTGCTATATGATGAAAAAGGTTGTATCGACGCTGCAGTTCCCGTGGAGATTCCTGAGCATTGCGGGAGTTATGCTTGCCGTATGTGCTGTTACCGCACTTAAGAATATCGACGAAAAGAAAAAGGTGTATAAGTATATCGCCATAGGAATGATTTCAGTGAGCGTCATTCAGGCGGGACAGCTTATGGGCAACATAATGAACAGCTATACTCCTTATATAATTAATGCGGAGACCTCGCTCGACACGACTGAGGTAGTCGGTGCAGAGTACCTTCCGGCAGGTCAGCTTGTCGAGGCATTTGAGTGGCAGTATGCAAAGCCTGATGAGAATATAAGCTATGTTGAGAATTACAGGAAGAACAATTATATCGAGTGCAGCGTCGCGAACAACAGTGACATGGCAGGAAATGTAAAGTTATCGATATGCTACTATGAGGGCTATACGGCAGTCGATGAGGCGACGGGAGAGAGGCTTGAGGTATTTAACGACGAGGGAAGCCTGTGTATGAAGGTTGAACCGGGTTACTCGGGAAATATAGTGGTTAAGTTCACGGGATTTACGGCGTGGAGGATTGCAGTCGTGATTTCAATACTTGCATCCGTGGCGTTCATCGTCTACATCGTGGACAAGAACGGCGTTATTGTGGAAAAGCTTCATATTAGAAGGGAGAAAAAATGACAAACAGCGCAAAATTAGACGAAATCAGAAAAAATATCTCATCCGTCATAGTCGGGAAGGATAATATAATAAAGCTTATTTTAACGTCAATGTTAGCAGGTGGACATATTCTCCTTGAGGATGTTCCGGGAACCGGAAAGACGGTTATGGCAAAGAGTTTTGCAGGAAGCATAGAGGGAGTGTTTTCAAGAATACAGTTTACTCCTGACCTGCTTCCGTCCGATGTGACAGGTATCAATTTTTATAATCAGAAGGCGGGGGAGTTCACCCTCAGAAAGGGTCCTGTATTTGCAAATATTGTGCTTGCAGATGAGATTAACCGTGCGACACCGAGAACACAGTCGAGTCTCCTTGAGTGCATGGAGGAACATCAGGTAACCATTGATGGTGTGACGTATCCGCTTGAGGAACCGTTTATTGTCATAGCAACCCAGAATCCGGTTGAGACTGCGGGTACATTTCCGCTTCCTGAGGCACAGCTTGACAGATTTCTCATGAAGCTGTCAATGGGTCTTCCCGATAAGGGCGAAGAGATTAAGATTATGGAACGGTTTATGAAGGATACGGCAGGAAGGGACTCTAAGCGGGTCGATGCCGTATGTACAACTGCTGAGATTGCCGTTATGCAGAGAGAAATTGCAGATGTATATGTTCATGGCGCAATACTTGAATATATAGCATCCATCGTTGATTCAACACGACATAATCGAGAAATTAAGCTTGGGGTAAGCCCGAGAGGAACTCTCGCACTTTTGCGGGCGGTAAAATCGTATGCCTATGTGAATGGAAGAGGTTATGTTGTTCCTGAGGACGTGAAAGAGCTGGCGGGCTGTGTCCTGGCACACAGATTGGTACTCATGTCATCATTCACGGGTGACGAGGGAAAGAGAAAGCTTATAGATGACATCGTGGCATCGACAGAGATTATGACTGAGGACTGGAGCAGGTAGATGAGTCTTATTTTGATGGGTGTATCTGTTCTGGTGGTTCTTTTTATCATAAGAAAGATATACATAAAAAATTGGAGCAAGGGAATAGAAGCCGACATAGAGATGTCTGAGGATGTGACATTTCCGGGAGAAGAGCTTATCCTTACAGAGACAATTGTCAACCGTAAATGGCTGCCACTGCCGATGGTTATGGTTAAATTTGAGGTTGACAGGAGTTTTCTGTTCGGAAACGAGGTCATGAACACCAACGTGTCGGATCATTGCTATAAAAGCGATGTATTCTCCTTGCTTTTTTATCAGAAAATCGTGAGAAAAATTCCGCTTGTCTGTACAAGGAGAGGGTATTTCACCATAGAAAACATAAATCTTGTCTCAACTGACGTCATGATGGACAAGACTCTTGCCACGGTTGTAAGACTTGACAGGACTATAATGGTCTATCCGGAGGAGATTTCATCACAGCAGGCTGAAATTCCGTACAGACGTATAATGGGAACAGTTCTCACAAGACAGTACACTTACGAAGATCCGTTCGAGTTCAGGGGAATAAGACAGTATGAAACTTATGACAGTCTTAAGGATGTCAACTGGACGGCGTCGGCAAAGACGGGCGAGCTCAAGGTAAATGTCCACGATTACACTGCGGCAAGGCAGGTGTGCATACTTCTGAATCTTGAAAAGGACGGAATATGGGAGTATGAGGAGCTTAAGGAGAAGGCAATCTCAATGGCATGCAGTCTTGCATGTCGTCTCACAAGACAGGCGGTATCGGTAAGCCTGCTCTCCAACGGAAGGGATGTTATAACAGGCAAAGAACTTGTGATGGAGGCGGGCTGTGACGAGAGCCACAGGACAGCCATCATGGAGGGGCTTGCAAGAATCGACTTAAAAAAGCAGCCTGATGATTTTGAGAATGTCATTGAAGAGCACATAAAGGAGCTCGGGGACGGCGTGATATACTGCATGATCTCGACGAGCAGGAGAGAGGCTCTGCAAAGGTATTATGCGGGTATTGCAGCAGAGAGTGAGGGCTCAATCTGGATATATCCGTGCCACAAGGGCTTTGACGAGCGTTTCGATTATGCTGATAAGTTGGAGATAGTCCGCTGGGAGGTGGAGTATGAGTGAGAAAAAGGTAAGCAGAAATACCGGGATAGTCTATGCGACCAAGGTCATTGACGCACTCCTGCAGCTCATGATTTTTGACATATCATTGATGCTCATTCTCATAGGCTTTTTCGGAAGAACGGATATTGGCGCCGTAAGGTGTGCGGCAGCCGTCGGTCTGCCTGCGGTACTTTTGTATATTGTGAGGGGCTGGTGTCCTAACAGGGCGGTCACGATAGCAGCTCATGCCGTATCCGCTGTCTATGCATTCGTGACTGCACCTGATGAGGTTGCGCGCATGGCGTATATTGTCATCGTGGCTGTCATGATAATATATTCGATAAGCATAATGCTCGGAAATAAGAACCACACGAGTGAGCACATTCCCATCGGAATGGCTGCCGTGTTCGTCGGAGCACTCATAATAGGGCAGATAACGGACAGAGCACTCATAAGTGAATACTCGATGTACTTTGGTGTGGCGTTCATTTTCCTTCAGGTGATATACAGAAATCTCAACAATTTAAACGGAATAATGACGATGAACAACGACACGGGAAATTTCCCTGCAAAGCAGATGGTGAGGGTTGACATATTCATCATGGCGGTCGTTAGCGTTCTGTGCGCGGGGGTTATGGTCATAGCGAACAATTCCTATGTGTACAGGATGCTCAGAGTTTTCAGACAACTTTTCATTATTGTGCTGCGATTCATATTCAGTTTTTTTAAGGGAGACGGTGAGGCGGAGACAGTCATTGAGGAGACAAGTGCCGCACAGCCGGAGAGCGGCTCTGATTATATGCAGATTCAGCCTGAATCGGGGCTTTGGCAGGACATTTTAAACGGAATTGCGCTGATTATCGGCGTTGTGGTTATCGCGGCAGTTATTGTCGGAATATTCGTGGCTGTCGTGAGGATGATGAAGAGGATGCGTGGCGGCTCGGGAATTGACGGCGATGTCAGGGAGTTCGTGGCACCGTCCGACGAGAAGAGCTTCCGAATGAAAAGGAGGATGCACCGCGAGGAAAAAGGTGATTCAGCCAATATGAAGGCGAGAAAACTCTACAAGAGCATGGTGCAGAAGAATGCCGCGTCAAAGCGTGAGAAGATTTCGTCGAACATGACACCGAAGGAGATTTCAAGTTCGCACATAATGACCAAGCAGGATGAAATTACCGGAATTTATGAAAAAGCACGGTACAGTAATGAGGAAGTTTCGCCGGATGATATCGAATTGTTAAAAAAGAGTAAAAAAATTCAGAAAAGTATCTAAAAAAATATTGATTTTTTTTCTGCTATCATATATACTTACTTCAAAGTATACTATGCGAAACGGAGATATATATGAGCAGAACATCCGGAAGTACACGCAGGTCATCTAAAAAGAAAGAATTTGAGAGTCGTCTGGCAGCAGCTAACTGCAAAAGAGGACTCATATTTTCGGCTGTTCTTTCAGCGCTGCTGCCTTTGTATTGGGTTATGTGTAACTCAACAGGGGATGTGGCGGTAGGATACACTGCCATGGTGATTGTGGCTGAGACGATTGAGCTTGCATCCGCTGTGGTTCTCCTCTATATTGTGAAAAATGCAATCCAGCTATCGGCATCTGCCGGCAGATTGTACTATTTCTTTACGGTGGCGGTCATGACACCGCTCTGTATAATGGATTACGGGATGAGCGGAAGCATTATGCTGTTCGTGATGTTTATGGGAGCTTTGTCCGTGGTTCCATGTTTTTCACGAGGTGAGATGAATGTATATTCAGTTACCATGATTGCGGCAGGAATTGCAATGACCGCGGCCGTGGCGGCTGATGGTGTTCGTGAGGCAGTGGGGACAGGAGTGATAAGCGTTGCGGCTGTTGCGGCAGGCAGATATATACAGGAGCTGTTCAGGAGCAGGGAGCGCATTAAGGGTGAACTTAAGGAGAAGACCTTTGCGTCAGAGCAGGATCCGCTTACGGGGCTTACCAACAGACGTGGATTTATAAGACGTGCAGGTGTTATATGGCCTATAAGTATGCGAAGCCATGTGATGGTAGGAGTTATCGCGATAGACATAGATTTCTTTAAGAAGTATAACGATAAGTTCGGACATCCCGAGGGTGATGAGTGCCTTAAAAAGATTGCGGGAGCCATCGAGGACTCTGCGAGAAGGCAGACTGATATTGTGGTGCGGACAGGCGGGGAGGAGTTCCTTGTGTTCGTGCAGAATATGAATAAGAAGGAGATTATAGGACTTGCGCTCAAGATAAGAAGTGCGGTTGCTGACCTTAGAATTGAACATGCCTATGTCGAGGTTTCACAGTATGTCACGGTGAGCATGGGAGTGGCTTGTACCTATCCCGACACTCATAACAGCGTCAAGGAGCTCTATGAGGAGGCTGACCAGGCACTCTACATGGCGAAGGAGAACGGACGCAACTGTGTGGTATGCGACGGAAGCATGTACGGAAGAATGAAGAACGGTCTTGGAACTGCGATAGGCAGCTAGTCCGATATTTTATATGGAATATTTAGAGAGCATTAATATTGTTTCAACAATGATTAGGCTGCTGCTTGCACTTATATGCGGAGGCTTGTTGGGACTTGAGAGAGGTAAGAAGAAGCGTCCGGCGGGCTTTAGAACACACATGCTTGTGTGCGTGGGCTCGGCACTTGCGATGATTACCAACCAATACATGGCTGAGCATTATGCGGGCATAGATGCCTCGCGAATGGCGGCTCAGGTAATAAGCGGTATAGGCTTTTTGGGAGCCGGAACTATTATGGTGACGGGGCTTCAGAAGATAAGAGGTCTCACCACGGCGGCAGGGCTGTGGGTGGTAGCGTGTATAGGACTTGCGTTCGGAACAGGCTTCTACTCGGGCGGAATCATAGCTACTGTTATGTGCTATATAATCAACACGTTTCTTCACAAGGTTGAGACGCGCATGGAGACCAATGCCAGAGTCATAGGAATATACGTCGAGCTTACGGACGTCTCATACGTCGGCAGACTTTTAGAGAAGCTTCATGAACTCGATATTAATGTCACGGAGTTCGAGACGGGAAAGGCGAGAACCTCAGACAAGCACATAGGTGTGCTTCTCGTTGTAAAGCTTGTGAAGTTCGTCGGGCACGCGGAGGTCATCGAACAGCTAAGAAATGTTGAAGGTGTGAACTTCGTCGAGGAAGTGAATTAAATATAATTTGGTATTCAGGAAAAGCCTTCGGTATATATTTTAGTAGGAATATATGTCGGGGGTTTTTATGTTTATAAGGGGAAGTGTAAAATTAAACGAGCTAAAAACTGCAGGCGGGAAGCTTCGCTCGTTTGTGAAGAGAAATAAAAAGAACGTGGCAGCAGGCTTTATGCTGCTTCTGCTTGCGGGGATAGCCTATGCAGGACCGAGGGCGGTTGCCGATGTCGCAAATAACGCTGCAATATCAGCGAGAGAGCTTCCTATATACTGTGTTGACAGGAAAGACAAGGTGGTGGCACTCACGTTTGATGCCGCGTGGGGGAATGAGGATACACAGAAGATTCTCGATATACTTGAAAAGCACAACGTGAAGGTTACGTTTTTTGCCACGGGGGGCTGGGTTGAGGCTTATCCGGACGACGTGAAGAAGATAATTGAGGCGGGGCACGCCTTCGGAAATCACAGCGAGAATCACAAGTTCATGACCAGGCTCACGGATGAACAGAAGAAGCAGGAGCTTATGAAGGTTCACGACAAGGTGAAGGCATTGACGGGCTACGAGATGTGTCTTTTCCGTCCACCCTACGGGGACTATAACGATGCGGTCGTGAAGGTCGCCGACAGCCTTGGATATTATACGATACAGTGGAGCGTGGACAGTCTCGACTGGAAGGACTATGGTGTGGATTCGATAGTGAGGACGGTCACTCAACACAAGAGCCTTGACAGCGGGGCGATAATTCTCATGCACAACGGAGCCAAGTACACGGCGGATGCGCTCGACAGCATCATAACCAGCCTCGAGGAGCAGGGCTACAGCTTTGTGACGGTCGCGGAGCTCATACATACCGGAAAGTATCACATGGATCATACCGGGAAGCAGATTGCGGATGAGTGATGTGCGAGGGGCGGCAGGAATGCGCAGATAGAAAAAAGGCATGATTTCGGTCATGCCTTTTTTCTATTTCATGATTATAAATTAATCCAGATGCCTTCGTCCCTTATTTCAGAGTCGGGAAGACTGCGATAGAAGTGCTGGGCATCCTCGTTGGAGGCAATCAGCCCAATCAGAGTGTCGGCTTTGCGTTCTTTTAACTCTTTTCGCAAGGTCTGCATGAGGGCTTGTGCAACACCCTTGTGGCGGTAGCTTTTGATTACACAAATCCAATCTAAGTATGCTTTGACAGAGCCGTCAAAATGACTGCAAATAAGTGTAGAGTCAATTCTTCCGACAACTTTGCCATCCATGTAAGCAAGCAGAGAGAGCGAAGTGGCAAAGGCGGGATTTTCAAAGCTTGCTGTCACATTTGCAATGTACTTCTCATCAATCTCCCAGTACCAGAAGTCCTCCTCCAAGCGCAGGTCACGCTCGAACTGCAAAACATCAGGAATACGGTCTTTTGTGTATAGTTTTATTTCCATGATTTTACCTCCCCAAAACAGCCGTTGATTGCTGTGGTTTTTATAAGCTTAATCCACAAACTGCGGGCATATCTGTCTTGCGAGATTCCACAGCCCGTCGACCGTGAACGGATACCACTGGTTCACATTGCGGTAGCTCTCGGCATACTGTCCGGTGTAAGGCTCGGTGAGTATGGCGTGACGGCTTGCAAGCTCGTCGGTGTAGTCGCTTAAGAAGTAGGTCGTCATTTCAGTGCGTCCCGCGGTGTAGTGCGTCACGAGAAAATCCATGTCGTAGTCCGATATGTAGGTTCCCGAGGAATCCTTTGTGATTGTCACCTCGGCAAAGCCTCCGAGCATGGAGTAGTTGTAGTACTGTATGGAAATGTAGTTTCCCAGGGAGTAATATACGAGCGTCTGTCTGCCGTCTGAGGCTGTGATCCACTCGACAGGCTCAACGACATGCGGATGCGTTCCTATTATAAGGTCGGCACCATTGTCGGCGAAGAACTGCGCCCACTGCTTCTGCTCGTCTGTAGCCTCAAGTACATATTCCGTTCCCCAGTGAGGGTACACGATGACGAAGTCCGCCTCCTCGCGGGCTTTCTTTAAATCCTCGGCAATCTCGGTTTTGTGAGCCTCATCCATAAGATTTACGAGGTAAGGCTTGTCGGAAGGGAGTGAAAAGCCGTTAAGACCGTAGGTGTAATTGAGCATCGCAAGCTTAACTCCGTCTTTCTCGACGATGCGGATTGTGTTGCGCTCCTCCTGATTTTCGTTGATGCCGAGAAATGTGATGTCGGGATGCTTTTCCTTCCAGAAATGAATTGTGTTTAAAACAGCGACAGTGTCCTTATCCATCGTGTGGTTGCTCGCGTGCAGAATCACGTCAAAGCCGGCATCGACCAAGGCATCGCCGAAGTCCTGCGGTGAATTGAACTGCGGGTAGCTGCTCACACCGAGTTCGACACCGCCGAGTATAACCTCCTGATTGGCAACCGCTATGTCTGCGGCAGCGATTCTGTTCTTTGTGTGTTCAAATACATGCTCGTAATTGTAGCTTCCGTCAGCCTGCAGGGCGCTGTTGTGTATTCCGCCGTGCAAAAGCATATCGCCTACAGCGATAAGGTTGACGCTGACGGGTGCGACTGTCGCCGTAACCTCGGTTGTCACCTCGGAAGCGGGTTCGGACGTGGCTTCGACAGTGGAAGCCGTCTCGGTATTTTCCGTGGAATAATCGACGGTCTGTGAGGTGCTCTCAAGGTAGATTGTTCCGTCCGACGAGGCTGTCCTGCTGCACCCTGCGAGTGTGGTTATGCCAAGGCACAGACATAAAAGCATGGCTATCAGGCTGTGCATCGGCTTGCTATTTCTTTTTCCTGACATATTTCCTCCTAGTTGTGTTTGATAATATCAAAAATTTCCTATGTAATGCTATATTCACAGTATGTGAATTTATTCGCAAAACGTGGCATATATTCAAGTTATACATTATAAGAAGATATTCGTCAACGAAAAAAGTCTGCCATCGTGTGGATGAGAGACACGAGTGCATATTTATAAATATTTTTATGACACATAATTAAGAAAAAAGTTGTGGCATGCAGACTTAAAAAAATGCGCCTCACATATTAACAAAGTAAAGCACTATCATGCGGAAGCAACAAAACATTGAAAATGAGTATACCGTTTGATATAATTATCGAAGCATAAGCAATGCCATCCTGAAAAAATATAACAGGCTGTGCTCGCACAAAGCCTGTTATATTTTTTTTCAGGATGATAGTGCGAAGCACGGTAACCGAGAAAATCGTAGATTTTCGAGGTTGCATTGCATTAATAGGAAACACGGAGGTAAAGAGATGAGCAGATACAGCAAGGAAGATATCCTGAGACTTGTAGCCGAGGAGGATGTCGAGTTCGTACGTTTACAGTTCACAGACGCGTTTGGAATACTTAAAAATGTTGCGATTACATCAAGTCAGCTGAAAAGAGCATTGGATAATAAAATTATGTTTGACGGAGCGTCGATAGACGGTTTTGTCAGAATTGAGGAGTCAGATATGTATCTGTACCCTGATCTCGACAGCTTTACAATTTTTCCTTGGAGACCACAGCAGGGTAAGGTTGCAAGACTTATCTGCGACGTATATAAGCCGGATGGAACACCTTTTGAGGGAGACCCGAGATATATTTTAAAAAAGGTATTAAAGGAAGCAGCGGATATGGGATATACATTCAATGTGGGACCTGAATGTGAGTTCTTCCTGTTTTCTTCCGATGAGGCAGGACGTCCGACAACGGAGTCTGACGAGCAGGCAGGATATTTTGATCTGGGACCTAACGATTATGGTGAGAACGCAAGACGTGACATGGTACTTACTCTTGAGGATATGGGTTTTGTTATCGAGGCATCACACCATGAGGCGGCACCGGCACAGCATGAAATAGATTTTAAGTATGATGAGGGACTTAAAATTGCGGACGACATAATGACCTTCAAGCTCGTTGTAAAGACTATTGCTAAAAGAAACGGAATGTATGCTACATTTATGCCGAAGCCGAGATACGGCATAAATGGTTCAGGTATGCACATAAATATGTCACTGTCAAAGGATGGAAAGAATGCTTTTTATGACCCTGAGGATAAGCTGGGGCTCAGCAGAACAGCTTATCAGTTCATCGCAGGACTGTTAGAACATGTGAAGGGCATAACTGCCATTGCCAATCCGCTTATCAATTCATATAAGAGACTGGTTCCGGGATATGAAGCTCCGGTATATATTGCATGGTCGGCAACCAACAGAAGTCCGCTTATACGCATACCTGCTTCGCACGGGGAGGGCACGAGAGCGGAGCTTAGAAGTCCGGATCCGACAGCCAATCCATATCTTGTTCTTGCCGTGTGCCTTGCGGCAGGACTTGACGGGATAAAGAGAAATCTTCAGATACCGGAGGCAGTTAACAGAAATATATATGACATGACCGATGAGGAGCGAAGCACGGCAGGAATAGGAAGTCTTCCTGAGAATCTCATGGAGGCGGGAATTGAGCTTGCAGCAGATGAGTACCTTAAAAATACACTTGGGCCACATATAACAAAGGTATATCTTGATAATATTAAGAAGGAGTGGAGAAATTATTCCACCCAGATAACCGACTGGGAAATAAAGCAGTACCTTTATAAGTACTAATACGGAGGGCTGATATATGGAAAACATAATTATTGTGTTTCCCAAGGTTGAAGATGGCAAGGGAATAAAAAGCCTCCTTGTCAGAAACGGCTTTCATGTAGATGTTGTGTGTACGTCAGGTGCTTTTGCACTTGAACATGCACATTCCTTGAGCGGAGGTATTGTAATATCAGGTTATAAGCTGCCGGATATGTTGTATTCGGAGCTTAGTGAGAGCCTTCCGCCGCAGTTTGAGCTTCTTTTGTTAGCCTCTGAGAGAGTACTTTCCCAATGTCCGGATGAGATAATGAGTATATCGATGCCTGTAAAGACAGTTGACTTTGTGAACACGCTTCATATGATGTTTGAAGCTCAATACAGACGCAGAAGGCGCCAAAGAACGCAGCCTGCCGTCAGAAATGTTGAGGAGCGTAAGATTATCGATAATGCAAAAGCAATCCTTATGGAGCGGAATCACATGACGGAGGATGAGGCACACAGATATATTCAGAAATGTGCTATGGACAGCGGAAGTAAGCTTATAGAGTCCGCACAGATGGTGCTCAGCCTGTATGTATAGGAAGATGCATGACAGCATAAAAGGGAAAGTAAAATAAATATAATTTTTAATTGGAAACGAGGACAGTATACTATGAAATTTACAAAAATGCAGGGACTTGGAAACGATTATGTGTATGTTGACTGCACCAAGGAGGAGCTTGCAGCACCTGCCGATATAGCAAGAGCGGTGAGTGACAGACATTTCGGAATAGGTTCTGACGGGCTTATTCTCATCAAGCCGTCAAAGGCAGCGGACTTTTATATGGAAATGTATAATGCCGACGGCTCACGCAGTGCAATGTGCGGTAACGGAATACGTTGTGTCGGAAAGTATGTGTATGATTTCGGACTGACGGACAAGCTTGACGTGTCGATTGAGACGGCAGCAGGAATCAAGTATCTCAACCTCAGAGTGCTGGGTGGACAGGTAACGGAGGTCAGAGTGAATATGGGAGCTCCTATATTTGAACCGGCACTTGTCCCGACAACTCTCGAGGCGACAAGAAAGATAGAGGTTGACGGAAGTGACCTTGCGGCACCGCTGCATGAGGGATATGAAAATTCGGCTCTCGATAAGGTTCCGGTCGTTCTTGACGCTCCGCTCACCGTCGAAGGAAAAGAGTACATGGTGAGCTGTGTATCCATGGGAAATCCGCATGTAATAACATATGTCGACGACGAAAAGGCAGTAGATATAGAGAAAATAGGACCGCTCTTTGAGAGCCATCCTGTATTTCCGGAGCGCACGAACACAGAGTTCATTCGAATAGCTGACAGAAAGAATATCTATATGCGCGTGTGGGAGAGAGGAACGGGTGAGACGCTTGCTTGCGGGACAGGTGCCTGTGCGTCCGCCGTTGCAACTATGTTGAACGGTCTGTGTGACAGAAAGGTAACGGTGCATCTTCTCGGTGGAGACTTATTCATTGAGTGGGATGAGGAGGACAATGTGGTATATATGACGGGACCTGCCGTGACGGTATTTACCGGGGATTATCCGCTTATAAATCTTTTATAATTTTATAAAAAGATGTTGAGGTCAAAATATACGAGTGTATAACGTATTATATTTATGCATATCAGCTCCGTTGTCCGAAGCAAGTTGTTCTAAGAACTCTGAGAAAGGTATTCTATACATTTGCCACCGAAGCAAAGCATACATCCCTGTATGCATTGCTTCTAAAGCAGCATCCGTGCTGCTTTTGGCTAGGGACTTAGCAGAGTTCTAAGAACATCTAAGCTTCTACAAAAAGTCGTGATATGCATAAATATAATACGTTATACACGCTAAGTTTATAGCACATGTTTGCCCAACATCATAAAAAATATTCATCACATAATGAGGTAAAATTACAAATAAAATTTTAGGAGGACACAACATGTTTAAGCTCAATGACAATTATCTTAAGTTACCGGGAAGCTATCTTTTTTCAACAGTCGGAAAGAAGGTAAAGGCATACAGCGAGGCACATCCGGATAAAAAAATAATCCGCCTCGGTATAGGCGATGTCACACAGCCGCTTGCACCTGCCATTATAAAGGCACTTCACGGGGCGGTTGATGAGATGGCGGATGCGAAGACCTTCAGAGGCTATGCACCTGACCTTGGCTATGAATTTTTAAGAAACGTGATTGCGGAAAATGACTACAAGGCGAGGGGCTGTGAGATAGCTGCCGACGAGATATTTGTAAGTGACGGTGCAAAGAGCGACAGTGCCAACATTCAGGAGATATTGAGCCTTGATAACAGGATTGCGGTGTGTGATCCTGTGTACCCTGTATATGTGGACTCCAACGTCATGGCAGGAAGAACGGGAGTGTATGATGCAACTTCCCAGACCTGGAGCGACGTGATTTACATGCCTTGCAATGCGGAGAATAATTTTGTGCCGGAGCTTCCTAAGGAGACACCGGATGTCATATATCTGTGCTATCCTAACAATCCTACGGGAACTACGCTTACCAAGGCACAGCTTCAGGTGTGGGTCGACTACGCCAACAAGGTAGGTGCGCTTATTATCTACGATGCGGCTTACGAGGCATATATTTCCGAGGATGACGTTCCTCACACAATCTATGAGTGTGAGGGCGCAAGAAACTGTGCGATTGAGCTTAGAAGCTTCTCAAAGAATGCCGGCTTTACAGGAGTGCGTCTCGGATTTACCGTTATCCCTAAGGACATAAAGTGCGGTGATGTCATGCTTCATTCTCTATGGGCGAGAAGACACGGAACCAAGTACAACGGAGCACCTTATATTGTCCAGAGAGCGGGCGAGGCAGTGTACTCGGCTGAGGGAAAGGCAGAGTTAAAGGAGCAGGTTGCTTATTATATGAAGAATGCAAGGACCATAAAGGACGGTCTTGCAGCAGCCGGTTACACGGTATTCGGCGGCGTGAATGCACCTTATATCTGGCTTAAGACACCTGATAACATGAGCTCATGGGATTTCTTTGATTATCTTCTTGAGAATGTCAACATCGTCGGTACACCGGGTTCAGGCTTCGGTCCGAGCGGTGAGGGATACTTCAGACTGACGGCATTCGGCTCGTATGAGAATACCGTTGAGGCACTTGAGAGAATTAAGAATATAGCAGTCTGATTTTCAAAACAGAGTGTTATTAATAGGACTTAATTGCGACATTTCTTGACAGTATATTGTGCAGGTAGTAAATTGTATGGTATATTACAAAGCGTTATAGGGATTATATAAATATCGGGAGGTATTTAGATGGCAGAAAAGAAGAAATGGTGGAAGAACGCGGTAATTTATCAGGTGTATCCTAAGAGCTTTCAGGACTCAAATGGCGATGGAATCGGAGATATCAAGGGAATCATAAGCAGGCTTGACTATCTTAGGACACTTGGCATTGATGCAATATGGCTTTCTCCTGTGTACCGTTCGCCGCAGGATGACAATGGGTATGATATTTCTGACTATCAGGATATTGACCCTATGTTCGGCTCACTTGTGGATATGGAGGAGCTGATTGCTGAGGCGGGAAAGCGTAATATAAAGATTATAATGGATATGGTGCTCAATCATTCCTCAGATGAGCACAGGTGGTTTGTTGAGGCGAAGAAAGGCAAGGACAATCCGTATCATGACTATTATGTGTGGCGTGATGGCAAGGAAGGGGTTCCTCCGAATGATATGACATCGGCATTTGGCGGTTCGGCGTGGGAATGGGTACCACAGCTTGGGCAGTATTATCTGCACCAGTTTTCGGTAAAGCAGCCTGACCTTAACTGGGATAACCCGAAGCTCAGAAAAGAATTGTATGATATGATACTCTGGTGGATGGACAAGGGCGTTGGCGGCTTCCGTTTTGATGTCATAGATTTGATTGCCAAGGAGCCGGACAGAAAGATAACGAGCAATGGAACAAGGCTTCATGAGTACATCAGGGAGATGACAGCCAACACCCTTAGTAAAGGCAATCTCCTGACCGTCGGTGAGGCTTGGAGTGCTACGCCTGAGACCGCCAAGCTTTACAGCAACCCGGATGGAAGTGAGGTCTCGATGGTTTTCCAGTTCGAGCACATCATGTTAGACCAGGAACCGGGTAAGGACAAATGGGACATGATACCATTGTCGCTTCCGGCACTCAAAAGGTGCTATGAAAAATGGCAGAATACTTTGTTTGATAAGGGCTGGAACAGTCTTTTTCTCGATAACCATGACCTTCCAAGAATTGTATCACGCTGGGGAAATGACGGAAAATACAGGGTTGAATCAGCAAAGATGCTTGCAACCATGCTTCACGGAATGCAGGGAACACCGTATATATATCAGGGCGAGGAGCTTGGCATGACCAATGTGCAGTTTCCTGACATAAGTGACTACGAGGATATTGAGACACTCAATGTCTACAAGGAGCGAATTGCCGCAGGCTATCCAAAGGAAGCTGTCATGAAGTCTATATATGCAAGAAGCCGTGACAATGCGAGAACTCCTATGCAGTGGAACGATGGAAGGAACGCCGGATTTACTGACGGCACACCGTGGTTTGCACTCAATCCTAACTACACAGTGATAAATGCCGAGAATGCACTTGAGGACAAGAATTCGGTATTTTATTATTACCAGAAGCTTATCTCGCTCAGAAAAGAATATCAGGTATTTCTTGACGGCAGTTTCACACTCCTGCTCCCGGAGGATGAGAAGATATTTGCCTATGTGAGAAAGAATGAGGACAGCGAGCTGCTTGTGTGCGTCAACTTCACTGATGAAGAGCTGTCATTGCCGGAAGCTTGTAAGTGGCATGACGGAGAGCTTCTCGTACACAATTATGATGGTGAACCTGGAAGCGAGCTGAGACCTTATGAGGCGTTTATGGTATATAGGGCGGTTAAACAAATATAAGTGTTATTTCCGACAGGGCATGAATCTATAAAATATAGGTTTATGCCTTGTTTTTTTGTGATGAGTACATATCAGCTTAAAAAAGTGTTTGAACGCAGAATAAGCAATCACCGCTTCAAGTGTGTAGAGCACTAAGCGGTGGGTAAGAGGGATGCGGATTGCGAATGTCCGCTTTACCATAAAAAGGGTGCGCCGGAGAGAAAAGTATAGAAGAAAATGCTGCTATTGCACAGACGGTTATGGACAAAACAAAGAATCTTGAAACTCTTAAGCTTGATATTATAAACAGTGTATCTGAGCTCAGCGCGATAAGTGAAGAAAATGCTGCCAGCAATGAGGAGGTAACTGCAAGAGTTACGGAGATTGCAGAGTCAGTTAACAGAATCTCAGAGGATACCCAGACTGTAAGGAAGGTATCATCTGACATGAAAGAGCTGATGGATTATTTTAAGTAGTCGTGTACATATGCGATACCGGAGCTACTGCCGGGCTTCTTAAAAAGGTTGTGATGGAAATAAACATCAATGAAGCTTTTGCCGGCGAGGATATAGGTGTCGATGAAAAGGTATCAGTCCGTCAAGGATTTGATACCTTTTTGTGTATTAGGATGATGTTGGGGTCAAAACATGCCAACTTAATGTACGAGTGTATAACGTATTATA
>OGKO01000225.1_pt1 | contig 48411 bp, 54 predicted proteins | sample 1572451 | NCBI WGS metagenome assembly OGKO01 (sample SAMEA2582089, study PRJEB24529) | metagenome | biome: Human gut stool | place: China | collected 2011 | reverse complement strand
AAATGGGGAGAAATTTCTCATTTTAACTTGTACTAAATCTTGACATAGGACCAGGAATAAGTATAAGATAGGGAAAAAGGCAAGCAATATAATGTGTTTATGCAAGGGAAACAGTATGAAAAGAAAACAATTAATAGCAGTCAGCATATTTAGTATTTGTTTGTTTACTTCTGCGTGTGGAAGTAACACAACTGATACAGAAACTATTGCGATTATGCAAAATACAGAAACACAGCAAGCAGAGATAGAGACAGAAAATATTTCAACAGAATTAGTAGAAGAAAGTTTGTCAGAGCCAACAGAACAGATTGAAGTGACAGAACCAACCACAGACACTTCAACATCAGAATATTTAAGTGAAAGTGATGAAATTGCTCATTCAAAATGGGCAGACATCAATGGAGCATGGGATGCAGAACACCAATATACATTATATGCGAAGTCACAAGGTGCAGACTATACAATGGGATGGTGTTGGATATACGAACATGGCAAGGCAGCAGGAGATCAGCCATCCTACGCGGTGTATATGAAAGAGGGAGATCCATTGTATGGAACTGTTTATCATGTAGGAGATTACCTGCCAATTGGAACACAATTTAGTGGTACCAATGATGAATGGGAAGGATTCATAGCTGAGGATATGATAAGACAAGCACAGGAAGAAGGCTTAGAGGTTACAGAAGAAGATGGAGCATACGTAATTCATCTTGACTAATCAAAATTATCTAGTGCTACTGTAACAGCATGGACTATTAGATAGATTTCCCTGTTTTTAGGCTCAATGTTCAAGGATAATTGTATTATATTTAAGAACATGGAGGTCAGGTAACATGGGAATATCATTCAAAAGTAAGAGAGAAAACAACATCATAGGTCTGGATATGATTTATCCAGACGGACACCCACGGACAGTCCTAATGGCAGAGTTGCCAATGGATGGGGACTGGCGAGCAGATGTTGACTTCTATGATGAAGTTGAGCAAGCCTATAAAAAGCGTTTACGCAAAGCATTGAACAGATAAGCATATTATCAAAGTAAGAGCATTACCCGAGCGGTAGTGCTTTTCTTTTTGCCTATCACCACATAAAATAGCTACATTTTCTAGGACTAGTGAGAAACTTGTGAGGAACATATTTTTCAATTTTTATTGAAGAAATAAAAATGTGGAAAATTTGAAAAAATCAGGCTCAAAATTTTTGTTGAAAAAATGAGTAAAGGGATTAATATTTTGGTAAGGGAGGGTATTTTAAATGTAGATTTCCCTAAGGGAAAATGATATTTTTTTAAGTGAAAAAGTATAGGGTGGATAAATGTGGATTTGAATATGTTAATAAAAATATGTGGATGAGGTAATAAAATTTTTTAATATATTTGAAAAGAAAGTCATTTCCAACAATTCTATTGACAAAAGAAATGTTTAATAGCGAATAGGTCATTTTGTATTGCTCTACAAACTCCACAATTCCACAATGATTTTCAGAATAAAACCCCTTGCATTCTGTCAATAGCCTTATCCGTGTGGTCAGCGTTAGTATTTATTTGTAAGATAAATAAAGGTTAGTGCTGTGGCACGGAAAGTTGAGGTATTCATCATGTGTATGTATTTGACAAACGGAAATTTTTTAGGACAGAGATTGATTGGCTATGATTGCTTTGACAGCAAGAGTAAGGGCTTTATCGGTATGAGTGAAAAGCAGATTATTGATAAGCTGAAACGAGGCGAGAGAGTTTATGGCTTTGTATTAGGCAATGTAGATGAAAAAGAAACATTGGCTTTAGATGTAGACGGCTTTAACATGACAAACTTACAGTTGAAAAGTGGGGTAAACAATTTGTCATGGATGAATGAAAATTTTGATTGTGATATGAACATGGCTTTAATTGTGGTATCTGTTTCAGTTGAAAGTGGCAAAAAGGTTTATGAAACAGTCAATGCCCGACACGCAAGAGTGGAATATGACGAGAGCAAACTGAAAATGATGATTGAACTTGGCATACCGGTTGCAGGTGTTAAACTGGATAAAAACCGGATTGCAGTATGTGAGGGTGTTGAAGTCTTTGAGAAAGTGAAAGAGAGTGCATAGAAAATTGATGTAACAATAAAGAGAATGGTTTGTGTGAGGATATTACATGAACCATTCTTTTCTATTTGTTGTATGGTTTGAAATATGTACAAAAAGTTAATAGTCAAAAATGTTACCAACAGTACAATTTGAATAAATGGAAATCATATATGATTGATAAAAAGTTTTGAAAAAGAATAGGCGTAGTAAAAGAGCATTTTTGGATTTGTGGTAAATAATTTAGAAGAGAGGTTATTTACCATGGATAGCAAGGAAGTAGGTAGCGTATGCAATGAAAAGAACGTATGTTCAGACATGGCAACAGAGTTTATAGTAGTGTTGTCTAAAATAATAAGTGAATATTATGCAAGTGAAGAGGAGGATTAAAAAATTATGAAAAAGAGAGCGTATGTATATACAAGAGTGAGTACAGCCGTCCAAGTGGATGGCTTTTCTTTGGAAGGTCAGCTCAAAGAAATTGAGGCATATTGTGATTATAAGGGCATTGAGATTGTCAGAAAATATGAAGATGCAGGTGTAAGTGGGACAAGCATTCAAGGCAGAGAACAATTTCAAAAGATGCTGAAGGATGTAAAAGAAAAGAGAGAAATTGATTATGTCATTGTGTGGAAATTGTCACGTTTTGGCAGAAATGCCTGTGATACACTGAATGCCTTGGAAACATTAAAAAAATATGGGGTAAATCTTATTGCTACCAAAGAGTCATTGAGTAGTGAAGAATTAACAGGAGATTTAGTAATAAAAATTCTTTCTATTGTTGCTGAGATGGAGAGGGAGAATATCATTGAGCAGACCAAAAATGGCAAGAAGTACAATGCTCTGCAAGGTGGATGGAATGGAGGACAAGCCCCGTATGGGTACAAACTTGACAATAAAAGATTAGTTGTTGTGCCAGAGGAGAAAAAGGTGGTAGAATACATATACGATTTATTTTTGTCAGATGACAAAATTGGATATACAGGCATTGTGTGCCGCTTAAATGAGGAAGGCATTGAACCGAGAAAAGTGCCAAAAAAGTCATTGAAGGACAAGAGTATTATTCCACCACAGGAGCACTGGGATAATTCAGCAGTAAAAAGAATTTTGGATAATCCTGTGTATATAGGAAAACTGGTATATGGTAAAGATACCATAGTAAAACAGGAAGATGGTACAAAAAAGAGAGTACATAACGCTGTTTATACTTTGGTAGATGGTCTGCACGAGCCGATTATTGAAGAACAAAAATGGAATATGGTGCAGGAAAAAAGAAAGCGCATGGCAAACAAACATAAGCGAGATAAGAGCAAGAAAAGTGAAGTAAAAAATCTGCTATCTCAACTTATTATATGTCCGGAATGTGGTAATCGTATGATTGCAACAAAGACAGGGGGGCATAGAAACAAACATGGTGAAATGAAGTATTATCATAGTTATGTTTGTGGATATAACAACAACCATAAAGGTTGTTGTCACAAAAATGCCGTAAAAACAGAAAGGATAGATATTCCTGTTATTGAGACTTTAAGAGCCTACATTCAAAAAAAGGAGTTTATGCTGGCTGTCAAGGAACAACTTGAAAAACAAGTTGATATATCCAGTATAGAAAAAGAAATAGCAGGCTGTAAAAAAGAACAGGAAAAGTTACAGGCAAGGGAAAGTCAGCAGTATTCTATTTTGGAGAAAATAGGATATGATGAGAAGTATAAAAATGTCAAGGAGGATAGAATACTTGACGCAATCAACAGGATTGCAGAGGAAAGCAGTGCCGTGCAGGAAAAGTTACTGGCAAAGGAAAAAACTTTGACTGCTGCAAAGAATAATAGTCTTACTATGGAAAAAATTCAGTATGCAATCGAGAATTTTGCAGTAGTATTTCAAAGTGCAAGTAAGGACTTACAAAATGAACTGATACAACATTTTGTGGATGAAATCAGACTTGAAAGAGATAGTGAGAATGGCAAGTTATATCCAAAGTCAATGGTTATCAAGTTTACTGGGGAAGAGATAGATTTGGTTGTGGAAAATTTGGGAGTTAAAAAATCGCATGTGGAGTGCGTGATAATGATGCAGTATTGTGGAAAAGAGAAGAAAAGGTAAGGTTTGACCACAAGATGTTGTGGTTTGAGGGCAAAAATTAGACCGAAAATTGGCTGGTTTTTGCCCGATTTTTTTGCCCAATTTTATAGATGCATAGGGCTGAAAAAGTGGTTTTGGGAGTGATTTGGAGAAAAATGAAAAGGAGGGAGTGGTAAGCAAAGTTAAAAATGAATATGGGCAGGGATGAACGCAAGGCGGTACTTATTTTAGAAATAGAATAGGTGCCGCCTTATTTTTTTGGAGGTGGAAATGTCAAAATTATTTTGTGTGAGTCCGGGACTTCGGGTGCTGGAAAGGCAGATGCAGCAGCCACCGGGTTACAGACCGAGAGGATATGGTATCTGTGTGATGGATGTGGACTGGAGGAGCAGGGGAAATTATTCTGAAATCGTTGACTGCGTGATCAGCAGAATGCAGATGGAGCATCTGAAGAAAAGGGTGGATGAAATTTTTTGTGAAGTGGATAAGGAACTGATATTCCGTAATCCAAAGCACAGAAATGATTTCTATTCCCTGCTGATGGGGAAGAGGGCAAAGACATTGCAGTATGCACCGGGATATGCTGCCGCTGTATTTTTACTGTCTGCTGATGAGATTTTATGGGAGAAGGTCTGCAAAAATGTTCTGGATACCGGGATTTACTTTGACAGGGTAAGGCTTGGAGGCGTGACACTGGAGCAGTACATTCTGTTTCATGCGGCCAAGGATGTTTGTAGCGGAACAAAGCATATCCGTTTGTCAGAGCTGACAGACCGGGAACTGATACCAGATGGGATACTCCGCCTTATCGTGAATGCTTTTGTCATCGAGAAGTGCGGAGTGGAAATTATAAAGCAGGAGGTGTGGAATGCGGATTAAGGTGCTGAGTGGTGGCCGAAAAAGTATAGAACTGCCATTGTCGGATGCGGAATTAAATTTCCAGATGAAGAGAATCGGTATTGAAGAAACCGTACCTGTGTGCAGACTGGTGGAAGCATCAGAGAAAGACAATCCCCTTTGTAAATTTGAAGGGCAGAGCGTGAACATGGATGAGGTCAATTTTTTCGCTAAACGGATGGATTGTCTCACGGAGTATGAACGCAAAGTATTGTATTCCTATGTCACTGACTACGGTGTGGGAACGATGCAGGATTTGATCAATCTGACCTTCAGCATGAAGGGACTTTCTCTGATTACAGATTTTTCAGATGCGGAGCAGGTAGGAAAGCGTCTCTATCTGGATGAATTCATAGCCATGTCAGAAGAGGAAAAGCAGCAGACAAACTTTATAAAGTTTGCGGAAAAGACTTTCAAGGAAAGCCGTGTGGAAGTCCTGCCCTATGGAGTTTTCGTGGAGCATGGCTTTGAAATGCAGGAGGTATATAACGGAAAAACATTCCCGGAATACTTTGCATCCGATGAAATCGTGGCAGCAATCGAGGTACAGAATCAGGCAGGGGACACCGAATATCTGTATCTGCCTACCGATATCTGTTCCATGAACAAGGTGAAGGAACGATTGCAGGTCATGGATTTCTGGGAAATGAAAGTTACAGATATTCACAATATACGCCTGCCGGATATTCTGGTGCCGATGCCGGAGAACATTGATTGTGTGGAGGCACTGACATTATTTAATGAAACGTGTCAGGCGGTAAGGCATTTTGATGAAGTGCAGATGAAGCAGCTTGCCATGGTTGTGGAATTTACCGGGTTTAGTAGTCATACTGAGGTGACAAGCCTTGCAAAACTGCTTGGGGAATTTGAAGTAAATCCTTTCGTACACAACGATGAAGAGTATGGAAAGTACATGGTGGAGGAGTCCGGGTTATTTGATGTGGATGAGTTATTGCTTCCTCACATCAATTATGCTTCCTTTGCAGCGGACAAGAGACAGGGGACACTTGTAACAAGCGGTTATGTGGAGGATGGTTTTGTGGGAGCCACCAGAGAACTGTCGGAGTACCAGCAGTATAATGGAGAGTTTGCTGATCCGCTGGAAATTGATGAAAGCTGCTATGAAACTTTCCGGCTTTACAGTCCGCTGACAGCAGGTTTATATGAGGAAGGATTCGAACAGGGGAAGTTATACCGCAGTGACCTGACACCATATGCGGAAGAAATTGCGGAAGCAATTGAAAAGGAATACTGCGTCGGGGAAGAGCCAAGAGGACTCATGCATTACTTTGATCGGAGTCCGGCGGTAGCCGCAAAGGTAATGTCAGCTCATCCGAAAGTAGATATTGTGGATGGAGAACTGTATGGAGTGCTGGAGTGTAAAATCGCTGAAGCCTTAACAGAGCATGACATCGAAGTGTTAAAGGAATACTGGACCGGACAGATGAGTGATGGCTGGGGCGAAGGCTTTGAACAGCATCCGATTACCGTGGAGGATGGAGAAATCTATGTCAGTTTCTGGAACAGTGAAAACTTCTGGAGTGTCATGACAGAGGAAGAACTGATGGGAGGACAGGTGCAGGGAATGAATATGTCCTGTTAAGTTACAAGAAATCGAAGAAGGAGAAGCATGTTAAAGAGAGAAGAGATTGCACGGCTTAAAGAAAAGTATCCCAAAGGCACACCGATTCGTCTTTACAACATGGAAGGAGAGACTTCGGTGCCGCCGGGCAGCAAGGGCATTGTTGACCATGTGGATGACATCGGGCAGATTCATATGAAGTGGGAGAACGGAAGCTGCCTTGCATTAAATGTAGAGGAGGATCGGTTTGATATCATCACGAAACAGGATGAGATAGCAGAGATCAAACAGCAGGAGTTTATCGATAAGATAAATGAAATCTTGGAAAAGACGGATTTTAAGCTGTTAAATATGTCCTGCAACAGTGAGAATACTTCCTATGCTGCAGAAAAACTTTTTGCCATGCATCAGGCATTTGAGGAAGTGTATGGCGAGGGATATGTGGAAGAAGGGTATGGAATGGTCATGATGCCTGCGGTCATAAGGGGCAGGGAATCCGGAATCCATGCACTGGCACTGGTAACACTGGACCTGGAATCATCGGGAGAGCATTGGGGGACTACGTTTTTATCACCGGGAGGTCCTTTGGTACAGGGATATGTTTACCTGACAGAAGAACAGAAGCAGGCCATCAAGGAATATTATATCCCTTATGATTACTGGTACACACCGCTTGTGGAGCGTGACCATCATGTGGACTTCACCGATATGCCGGATTCGGTTGCAAATATCCGGAAGCTGGTGGATGAATATCTGGTCACCGGGCAGTCGCAGACGATGGATGGACCAAAGTAAAGGAGGGCAGAAGCGAATTGAATAGTATTATCAGCTGGGTGGGCGGTAAGAAGTCACTCCGGGATCTGATATATCAGCGCATGCCAATCAGCTATGACCGCTACATAGAAGTATTCGGCGGAGGCGGCTGGGTGTTGTTCGGCAAGCCGCCTGATAAATGTATGGAGGTTTACAATGATTTTAATTCAAATCTTGCAAACCTCTTTTATTGTGTCAAAGAAAGACCAATGGCTCTGTTAAAGGAATTGTCTTTTCTGCCTTTAAACTCAAGGGATGAATTTGTGACACTGCGCAAATTCCTTTCGATGGAAGAATTTAAGAGTGAGCATCTGGCTGAAGAGCTGGAGATAGCGACACATTTCCTGAAGGATCCGGAAGCGGCAGAAATCAGGGACATCCTTATGGAGCGCGCCAGCGTTGGAGATGTAAAACGGGCGGCGGCATTTTATAAAATCATCCGCTACAGTTATGGAAGCGGATGCACTTCCTATGGCTGCCAGCCGTTTGACATCCGAAAGACCTTTACCATCTTGTGGGAAGCAAACCGGAGGCTAAAGGATACGGTAATCGAGAATAAAGATTTTGAGGCACTCATCCGTCAGTATGACAGACCGAATGCCTTTTTTTATTGCGATCCGCCGTACTATGAAACCGAAGGACATTATGAGGTTGTGTTCCGTAAGGAGGACCATGTAAGACTCCGGGATACACTGGCAGGCATCGAGGGAAAATTCATGGTTTCCTACAATGACTGTGAATATATCAGGGAATTGTATCAGGACTTCCAAATTGAAGCGGTGACACGAATCAACAATCTGGCACAGAGGTATGACAACGGAAGTGAATTCCCGGAGGTGCTGATAGCAAATTATGACATGGAGGAAAGAAGAAAAAGTCTGCCTACGCAGATGAATCTGTTTGAACTGTGTGGAGAACAGGAATCAGTCGTGTGGAAGTGCAGCAAACGGAAGGAGGATGAAGATGTTTCAGTTAGTGGAGATCAAGGGAAAAGTGAATGAAAAGGGGTGCATTGAAATCCCTGTGATATTGCTAGAACAGACAGGGATAAGAATCGGGGAAGAGGTAAAACTTTTATACCTTGCGGCAGGAGAAAAGGATTTTAAGAATGAGTCGAAAGAGTTTCTGCTCGTTCGTGCAGGTGAAAATCCTGTTGGCGAGCTTATGAAAGAAGAAAACGTGGAACTTAGACTGCCGCCGGAACTGCTTGCGGATGCCAAAATTCCCATGGATGCCGATCTGGATATTGTCTGCACGGACAGAAAGATTGTGATTCTGCCTACAGAAGATGTGGTGGCAGGAGAAGTGCCGGAGGAACTTCTTGGTATCTGTGAAGAACTTGGAATCCCGAAGGAAAAAGTAAATATTGTGTTACGCATGACAGAGGAAAACTGAAAGAAAGAGTTTCTTTCAGTTGGAGATTTGTGCTACGCACAAAGTCTCCGGGCTGAGAAAGGAGTGAGATTATCGATATGAAAAAGCCGGTGTATAAGGTGCTGGATGAAAAAGGCAGGGTGCTGATACCTCTTGAAATGCGGCAGAAAGCGGAGATGGAGAAAGGGGATATCTTAAAGGTTTCCATAAACTCCGGGAAGATTGTCATATCCAAGGTAGACATTCTGGAAGTAGGAAAGCAGGATGCAGAAGCTGTGGAGGCCTATGTGAATGCTGCTGTGAAAACCATGAGCCATGAAAAGCAGGTGGCACTTGCTGCAAGAATCTTAAGCCTCGCACAGCAGGAGGGAGGAAAGGATTGTTAAAAGGTAAGTACAGGGCATTTGAAATTCAGGATGATAAGGTAAAGGAAACACTGGTGGAGGGAAATCTGCCTGCCATTGCAGACTGTATCCGGGGATGCCAGAAAGACAGCATTATCCTGATACAGAACATGGAAGGAGAGCCTTTTTTGGTTGGGTTGTCAAAGCTGTTTTTGTATTGCGAAGACAATGACTTCCTGAATATCCAGCTGCTTCCCTATCTGCATGGCATGTGAATGGAGATGCAGTATGAAAAACATATATTTTCGTAACGGAGTCCTTATTTACTATGGAAATCCGGCAGGGTATCTGTCAGATGGAAAAGTAATTCTGGACTCCATTTTTGATAAAGGGGATATCAAAGAATTCCTATCAGAGAAGGAAAAGCTGACAGTAGAGGTCAGGGAAGGAATGTATGACCGTCTGTCAGAGGGTGGAGGGATGGAAGAAGTGAAGATACAGGGCAGGGAAAGGAGGATAAAAATACATCAGCTGAAACAGGGCAGTCCACTCATGATGCGGTTTATCAGTCTGGCAGAAAGGGAAAACAGGGGATATGGAAAACCGCAGGCAGAGGAGTATGCACTGGTTTATGAAGGAGAAGTGGAAAACTTTAGTCTGGAAGAGGTCTGGGAGAAGTTCGGAAGAAGAGTACCGAAGGATTTTGAAGGACACGCACTATCCATATCGGATGTTGTGGAACTGATAGAAGATGAGGCGAGCCGCTTTTTCTATGTAGAGCCGAAAGGATTTGCAGAAATTGTATTTCAATCAGAATAGCCGGGAGGCGGAAAGGAAGAACATGGCAGGAAAAGGAACAAAAAATAATCAGCAGAATACACAGGGCGAAGCACAGTCCGGGCAGGCGAAACAGTTGCAGCCGCTGGAGTTTGATGTGCGCATCCAGTCAATCAAACCCAGTGATTCCATCAAAGGCACTGCATCCGTGAACATTAACGGAGCCTTTGCCATCAGGGGTGTGAAAATTATTGAAGGGACAAACGGATTGTTTGTATCCATGCCCAGCTACAAGGTAGGAAACGATTATAAGGATATCTGTTTCCCTATCACACCGGAATGCAGAAAGCAGTTAAATGATGCGGTGCTTGGTGCTTATGAGCAGGCACTTACACAGAGCCAGAACAGTGTGGCAAAGCATCATGAAATGCAGCAGGCACCGGAAGGTCAGGCAATGGACATGACCGGGATGTAAGGCAACTTAAGTCAGGAAACCAAATAAAATCAAACAATTATGGAGGAAAAATCGATGAGAAAGATGATGAACAAAGTAGCAGGAAGCATGAAGGCAACCGCAGCAAAGGCAGTACATCTGTTGAAGGACAAGAGGGGCGAGAACTACGTGGATACCGCAGTTAAGATTTTGATTGCGGTGGTAATCGGTGCCCTCCTGCTTGCAGGATTGTATGCCCTCTTCGGAGATGTGGTAATGCCTACCCTTACCAGAAGAATTCAGGAAATGTTTAACTATGCAGGCTAAAACGAAAAGGATTTCTAAGCCTGTAAAAAACACAGACTAAGAAATCCCAAGTTTCGTTTAGGAGAATCGCAAGACGATTCTCCGTAGGTTTCGGATAAGTACTATGAAAATGAAGAAGGAGGAAATAGAATATGCCGAGAAGAGCAGATACACAGGAAAATACAAATACAGCAGAACCCATGGAACAGCAGGTGCCTTTTGAGGCCACCATCACAGAACATAACCCGGAGAGAGGTGTGCTTGCCACGGCGGATGTTAAGGTGGGGAACATGATGACCATCCGCAACGTAAAAATCAAGGAGGATGACTATGGGCTTACCGTAACCATGCCCCGGACCAAGGTGCCCCATGCGGAGCAGTATAAGGATTCCGTATATTTTGCGGATAAGTCCATGAAGCAGCAGTTTGATCAGGCGGTGGAGAAAGCCTATCAGGAAAATGTTCTTGCACCTGTGCTTGATCAGGATGAGGCCGAAGAGGAGATGGAACAGGAAGAATCCGCCGGCATGAACATGGGAATGTAGCCGATGTTATCTGAGGTCAGGCTCATTTCCTTTTTTATTGTTCTGGTGTTGGCGGCAGTTTCTGATATCAGAAAGAGAGAAATTCCGGACGGGATACCACTGTTAGTCACCATCGTGAGCCTGATCCCACCGGAGTCCGTGCAGTTATCAGGACTCTTGGTGGCATTGCCTCTTTTGATGATCGGGGTAACAGCAGGCGGTATCGGTGGTGGGGATATCAAGCTGACAGGAGCCTGTGGACTGGTGCTTGGGTTTGGGAGAACCCTGATCGGACTTATCACAGGGCTTCTGTTGCTGCTTGTCTTTCATGCAGCAAGGCAGTGCGTAAAGAGAATCAAAAAAGAAAATCGAGAAAGAGGGAAGGAGCAGGCGTATCCGCTTGTTCCTTTCTTGCTGTTGGGAATGCTTATAAGCATTCAGATTGGAGGTTAACCATGAAAAAAATGTTCGTAATCGCCGGTGTGCTGGCAGCTATCGCAGGCGTGGCAACTGCAGTGTGCAGAAGCCGGAAAAAATATGCACAGATGTGAACAAATGACTAGGAGGAATTCAGAATGAAATTATTTAAGAACCGAACTGTTCTGGGAATTTTCTGCATTGCAGTTTCCCTGCTTATCTGCTTTGCCATTACGCCCCTTGTGAATGCCGGGCTGTCTAAGAAGGTCGCCATTGTTCGTTTTAACCAGATGGTGCAGGAGGGAGAACAGATTACCAAAAACATGGTGGATGTGGTAGAGGTAGGAAACCATAACCTGCCCGAAAATGTGGTAAGAAACCTTGCAGATGTGGAAGGAAAGTATCTGACTGCAACCGTTTATGCAGGGGATTACATCTTAACGGATAAAATTTCCGAGGAACCGTCTGCGGAGAATAAGTATCTCTATAACTTAAATGGAGAAAAACAGGCCATGTCCATTACCATTAACACCTTTGCGGAAGGCTTGTCCGGCAAGTTAAAGAGTGGAGATATCGTATCCGTGATTGCGCCGGATTACCTTGGCAGTGGAGAGACAGTCATTCCGGCAGAACTAAAGTACGTGGAGGTCATTGCAGTGACTGCCAAGTCCGGCTATGATGCCAACACGGAGGAACAGAGGACAGAAGAGGAAGAAAAGGAACTGCCGTCTACTGTGACCATTCTGGTAAGACCGGAACAGAGCAGACTCCTTGCAAGACTGGAAGCGGAGGGTGAAATCCATCTGTCATTAGTATTCCGCGGAGAAGCAGAGAAGGCTTTGGAGTTTATCAAGGCACAGGATCAGGTGCTGGATGAGATGAAGGCAGAGGAAGAGGCAGACACGCAGGGAGATGGTGCGACTGAGGAGGGAGTAACATCTGAAGATGGAAAGATTTCCCCTCAAATGAATGCAGACAGTGAAGCCAGAACCGGGGAAACAGAAACAAATACAGATGGGGAGGAATAGATTGTGAACTTTAAACAGAATTCCCTGTTTACCAGAAATACAGGATATAAAGAGGAACCGATGGAGTCTCAGGGCGGTGTGCTTGCCGTTTGGGGAAGTCCTTCATCCGGCAAGACTGTCGTTTCCGTAAAGCTGGCAGATTACCTTGCCAGAAAAAAGAAGAATGTACTGCTGATTTTTGCAGACATGACTACACCGCCGCTGCCCTGTATCTGTGCATCCTCCGATCTGGAAGGGGAAAAATCCCTTGGGAGCATTCTTGCCGCAACCCATGTAACGGAAAACCTGATCAAGAAAAACTGTATGTTCTACAGAAAAAATGATTATTTAAGCATGATCGGGATGTTAAAAGGCGAGAACGTGTTTACTTATCCGCCTTATGACCAGACGCAGGCAGCGGAACTGATTGAACAGGCAAGGGAAGTGGCACCCTATGTCATTATCGACTGTGGCAGTACCATTGCATCGGATGTATTATCCGCAGTAGCACTGATGGAAGCAGATACGGTGCTTAGACTGGTAAACTGTGATTTAAAATCCATCAGCTACCTGTCCTCACAGCTGCCGCTGCTTCGGGACAATAAGTGGGATGCAGATAAACAGCTTAAGGTGGCATCCAATGTCAAACAGCAGGAGGCAAGCAGCCACATTGAACAGGTGCTTGGCACGGTGGTTTTTCAGATTCCCCACAGCAGGGAAGTGGAAACACAGTGTCTGGAGGGAGATATGCTTGCCGAGCTTGGGTTAAAGGAAAGCCGGGCTTTCCGGAAAGAAATTGAAAAAATCAGTAAGGAGGTGTTCGGGGTATGACAGGAAATAACCAGAGCCTTTTCTTTTCCCCGGAAGAGAAAGGGAGTGCCTTTTCCGATGTGTTAAAGGAAGTGCAGGAATACATCTCCAGCAAATATTCCACGCTGATGGTGGAGGGCGGCAATGAAGAAGTAAAACAGCAGGTCAAGAGGTACATCGCAAAATATGTTGCAGATTACCGCATTACCGTAAAGGGAAAGACCAGAGAGCAGCTTATCGATGATCTATACACAGAGATGGCTGAGTTTTCCTTTTTGACAAAGTACATTTTCGGAACCGGTATTGAGGAAATTGACATCAACTCATGGAAAGACATTGAGGTGCAGTACAGCGATGGCAGATGTGAAAAGCTGGAGGAACACTTTGAATCACCGGAGCATGCCATAAATGTCATCCGGAGAATGCTCCATGTGTCGGGCATGGTGCTGGACAATGCTTCTCCGGCAGTGCTTGGGCATCTGAGCAAGAACATCCGTATTGCCGTGTTAAAGACGCCCCTTGTGGATGAGGATGTGGGTATTGCAGCCTCCATCCGAATCGTAAATCCCCAGAGTCTGAAAAAGTGCGACTTTGTGGATGGAGGAACTGCAACAGAAGAAATGCTGGATTTTCTGGCAGAGTGTCTGCGGTATGGCATCAGCATCTGTGTGGCAGGTGCCACCAGCTCCGGCAAGACTACACTGGCAGGGTGGCTCCTTACCACCATTCCCGATAACAAGCGAATTTTTACCATTGAAAACGGAAGCAGGGAGCTGGCTCTGGTAAGGGAAAAGGATGGAAAGGTAACCAACAGCGTGATCCATACGCTGACCAGATTCAGCGAAAATGAAAAACAGAACATCGATCAGGACATGCTCCTTGACATGGCTCTGCGTTTTAACCCGGAGATTATCTGTGTGGGAGAGATGAGAAGCTCCGAAGCCTATACCGCACAGGAGTCTGCAAGAACCGGCCATACCGTGCTTACTACCATTCACAGCAACAGCTGTGAAGCTACCTACAGCCGAATGAGAACGCTGTGTAAAAGAAAATATGATATGGATGATGAGGTGTTAATGGACTTGGTAACCGAGGCATTCCCCATCGTAGTGTTTACAAAGCAGCTTGAGAATAAGAAAAGAAGGCTGATGGAGATCATGGAGTGCGAGATTACCAGGGATGGAAAGAGGCACTTTAATTCCCTGTTCCGCTATGAGATTACGGAGAACCGGGTGGAAGGGGATAAATTCATTATCAATGGTACCCATCAAAAGGTATCCGGCATTTCAGAGAGCCTGAAGAAAAGATTTCTGGAAAACGGAATGCCAAAGGAAGTATTAAACCGAATTACAGGGGGAGGTGGAAAGGTATGATAGCAATGCAGGTAGTTGCCTGTCTCGGAATTATGGCCGGGTGTTTTCTGCTGTTTGGCATCAGCCTGACGGATTTCACAGGAAACATTTTTACAAAGCTTCTGGACGGCCCAAAAGGCATCCGGGAGGAAATTCTGGAACAGACACAGAGAAAGAAAAAATCCTTTTTCCGCAGGGAGATCGAAGAGGTGCAGAGCATCTTAAAAGCAACGGACCGTGAGAATACATTTCCGCTGCTGTGTACGGTATCCCTGCTTTTGTTTGCGGCAGGAGCCGCCGGGGCAGCCATGCTTGGCAACTTCTTTTTAGTGCCGGTGTTGGCGGTAGGATTTATGTTCCTGCCCTTCTGGTATATCAAGCTGACCGCATCCCATTTCAAAAAGGATGTGTCTGCGGAACTGGAAACGGCCCTGTCCATTATAACCACAGCCTACCTTAGAAGTGAGGATATCTTAACTTCTGTGGAGGAGAATCTGGAATACTTAAATCCGCCGGTAAAAAATATTTTTCAGGATTTTGTGTCCAGAATCCGTCTGATTGATCCGGACTTGGAGGCAGCTCTGGATGAACTTCGTAACAGAATCTCAGATGATGTGTTCCGGGAATGGGTGGATGCCTTAAAAGCCTGCCTGTATGACAGGTCCCTAAAGACAACACTGACACCCATCGTGGCCAAGTTGTCGGATATGCGTATTGTAAATGCAGAGCTGGAGTACATGGTTATGGAGCCGAGAAAGGAATTCATCACCATGGTGGTGCTGGTGGTAGGAAACATTCCGCTTTTGTATTTTTTGAATCAGGACTGGTATCATACGCTGATGCACACGGTAGTAGGACAGATCATGCTGGCCATTGCAGGCACGGTTATATTTGTTTCCACCGCCCATGTGATCCGGCTGACAAAGCCAATCGAGTACAGATCGTAGAAAGGAGGCAGTATGAATCTGACATTATTTTTTGTGTTTCTTACCTTTACATCAGGACTTTTTCTGCTGCTTTCGGGTGTAATGCACCTGCCAACCCTTAGAACCAGCAGGGTCATGATGGATACGGGCAGGGAAGGAAAGAAGCTGTCAAAGACACTGGATGCATTATTTTTAGACGGAGCAGTCAGACTGTCACCCTATATCCGGATAAATGCTTATAAAAGGAGCCGCATGAACAGTGTACTGAAGGCATCGGGAATGGGGATGACACCGGAGATTTATACCGCTTATGCCTATATCAAGGCAGGAAGTGTGTTTCTCCTGATTATTCCGGCATTATATATCTTTCCTCTGGCAGCGTTGTTTGTGATACTGTTAGGGATTATGGTGTACTACAGGGAAATCCAGAAAGCCGATGAAATGCTTCGGGAAAAAAAGGAGCAGATAGAGGAAGAACTGTACCGCTTTGTGTCCACCATGACGCAGGAACTGAAAAACAGCAGGGATGTGTTATCCATGCTGGAGCATTACAAGGAAAATGCAGGTGCAGCCTTCCGAAAGGAACTGGACATTGTGTGTGCGGATATGCGATCCAGCAGTTACGAAGCAGCCCTAACCCGTTTTGAGGCAAGACTCAATTCGCCACAGTTATCGGATGTGGTCAGGGGACTTATTGGTGTGCTTCGTGGAGATGACGGAGCTGTGTACTTCCAGATGTTAACCCATGACTTTAAGCAGGCGGAGCTTCAGAGACTGAAAGCAAAGGCGGCAAAGATACCGCCCAAGATCAGGGTATATTCCTTTGCCATGCTGATGTGTTTTCTGGCAACCTACTTCGCCATCATCATCTACGAGATTATCAGATCGATGGGGACGCTGTTCTAGTATGGAGGTGTGCATGAAACAGATAAGAAAGATACTGCGTGATAAAAGAGGCGAAGGGTACATTGATGTGGCAGTCATGGTGCTCTGCGTTATGCTGGTCATTGCCCTTGGAGTAAGGCTGTTTCCCATTTTTATCACGAAGATGCAGGTGGATAACTTTGCCGATGAACTGGTAAGGGAGGCCGAGATCAGCGGCAGGGTAGGAAGTGAAACATCAAACAGGCAGAGAGTCTTGGAAGAAAAGACCGGTATCCATCCTGCCGTGCAATGGTCGAGTACCGGGAATCTGCAATTAAACAAAGAAGTAACGGTAACAGTGACCATACAAAAGGATCTGGGGCTGTTCGGGAATTTTGGTTCGTTCCCCATTACGATCCGGGCAAGAGCCTCCGGCAAAAGCGAGGTGTACTGGAAATGAGAAAATATTTGAAACGTGCCGCCCTTCTTTTGAAAGACCGCAGGGGGAACATGCTTCCGTTAGTGGTGGCGGTTACCATAGGGATGCTGTTAATCATCCTCGGAGTATCGGAATACATGCGTCTGGTGATTACAGCCGCAGGCATCAAAGATGCAATGGAATCAGCCGTGATCTCCACGGTCAATGATAACTATAACGAGGTTTATCATTGTGTAAGGGAAGGTTATGCTGCAGGCTATGAGCCGGATGGGGAATCCTTTGCGGCATCGGTGGATTATGGAGATATCTACAGCCGGATGAGTTTCCTGCTTGGACTGGAGGAGAACGGAGATGGTTATGTGAGGATCAATAACGGCGGGGAACAGGAATACCGTCTGAGTAATCTGTCCGTGTCCATACCGAACAATGCACTTGGAGCCGGTGGCGGTTCGTATTATGCAGATGCATCCATACGGCTGGAAGTTCCGGTGCGGTTTGCAGGGAAAATCATCACAAATATGTCAATAAACCTGAAGGTTCGGGCAGCTTATACAGAGAAGTTTTAGTAAGATGTTACAGATATCGTCCGACTTATTACATTTTGATAGACTTTGGAAAAAGAGTGTGATAGGTTGTGGATTGAGAAGAGAGTATTCAAAAATTACATACAGGAGGGATTGCCATGAAGGATAAAACAAAAAAAGGACTTATCATAGCAGGACTTGCAGCCGTGTGCGTAATCGCAGTATTCGGAATCAGCAGGGTTCTTTACAAAGAACCGGTGCAGACACTGCCGGAAGAGAGCAAAGCGACGGAAGAACTGGAGCTTATGATAGATACGGACGAAACTGTGCAGGTGCCGGAAGAGATGGAAAGCACAGAGAAAAAAACAGATTTTGTCATTGAAGTAGAAACGGATAATTCGGTAGAAAGCGGGGCACAGGAAATCCAGCCGGACCCGGAAAAGACAGAGGATGAAAAACCACAGGAACCGCCGGTACTGGCAGAGGATGCGGATGTAACAAATCCGGATACAAAGCCTGCTTATGAAGAAAAGCCAGAAAAAAAGCCGGAGAACCCTGCACCGCCCGTGGATGACACCCCGAAAACAGGAGACACTAAGGACGGAATGGTATATGTGGAAGGATTCGGATGGTTACCTGATGAGGGTGCCGGTTCTGGGACTGCCGCAGATGACATGTATGAAAACGGTAATAAAGTAGGGATTATGGATTAAGGAATCGAAAGAGAAGACACAGTAAAAATGCTGTGTTTTTTCTATGCACTGAGCCACTTGCAATCGCAGGTGGCTCGTTGCATTTGAAGGGAGGCAACATGAAACGATTTAAGCGTTGGGTTCTGACCTTTCTGTTAATCGTATCCACGCTGGCACCCATGACGGTGTACGCCGAGGGCGAGGGAAACATTGACAACGGTGGTGGAGGATTAGGACAAGGAACGAACACAAACTACTGGAATACAGGGGATGAAGGAGTCAGAGTCACTGTGGTAAGTGCAAGTGATGGAAGTGCAGTGACAGCATCCATTGATTTGACTAACAGAAGTCCAAGTGATATCAAGGTACATTTTGGAAAGGTGTGTAAGTCTGATTACAGGGGAGGAGCAGGTCTCTCTGCAAAGGTAGGAGGTTATGATTATTATGTTCCTGCGCAGTCGCTGCCTAAAATCATTACAACATCATCAGGGAGTGCAAGCATTGCCGCCATCAAAAGTTACTTTACGGATGAGCAGGTCATCAGAAGTATAGCAGGATATGTGGGGATGGATTACGACACCCTGACAGGTGGAGATTATAAGTTATTATTGGAACCCATTGCCTATGTGACTTTTGAAGGAGTACGAACAGCCTTTACAGCAACGGAGGCAGCTATGTATAACCAAGTCAGAGGGGGCATGGTACGAAAAAAGCTGACTTCACTGACACACAAAAATCTGCCTCTTGCCATGTTCCTTGAAACATCCGATCTGGGATATCCGGCATGGGGTGGAGGTAAGAACCAGAAGGTATCCGATGAGGAGATTATCGGTTCGTTAGGTCTTGGTATTGTACGTTTTAATGAGGTCATCACGCCGGAAGCGATTGCTGCAGATTATGAGTACCGGGTAGATACCGATGTGGTAACAGCCGTAACGGTCAGCGGAGGACAGAGTGATCCAGACAATCCCGTGAGTGTGACTTTTCATATCCTTGGGAGAAGTTATACCGTGAATAATGTGTATTATCCGGAGGATGGACAGCAGTTAGTGTGGGTAAAATGGCATACGCCATCCACCGAACAGCATATCACGATCAGCGTAAGCGTCAGCGGAGGAGGAAATCCAAACAGGGGAACCATCACCGCCAATATCGTAGATCTTGATAAGAATCCACCGCCCAATCCGGTAGCCGATGACAGAAACGATTCTTACAATGCAGGCAATGCCATTGTCCCGGCGAATCCGCAGAAGACAAACGCATCATGGAGTGTGTGGAGGCCGTGGTGGAAAGAATACTGGGTATGGCATAGTGACTGGAAATGGCATTCCGGCGCACATTCTTCGTCCTGTTCTCCGGGATGTTCCAGTAGCCACGGACATTGGGAAGATGAGGGAGAATATGTGGATGAAGGCTGGTGGGAATTTGATTTAGACCGGTATTCTGCTTCCCTTTCTGCATCCATGGAACTTAGTACGGATGAAAAATCCCCAACAGCAACAGACACTACCATCAAGAGTGGCTATGGAGTCAATATCCTTGTGAATGCCAGTGCATCCACAAGCCAGTCCTCGGCAACCACGCCGCCACAGACAGCGGTCAGTTATTTCCCGGAGTTTTATTATAAGACCTACTGGAGATTATTGGAGAGGACAAGAAGCGGATACCATGCCGGGTTTGAATTTAAAAACAACCACTATTCCACCTATAACCGCAGGACACACTTCACACCCATCTGGATGCCGGATGGCACCTATACGGTCTGCACCTATTTACTGGACTGCTGGACACCGGATGGAATGCTTTGTGTGAATCTGACCGATTCGGTTCGGATATCCGGGGACTTGTGGGATGACTGGCATATCGCACCGCAGAGGGTAAGGTAAAAATGTAACGAAATAACAGAGAAGAAAAAGGCTGCATCCGTGCAGTCTTTTTTACTGAATAAGGGCAGGAAGTCCGACAAAGAAAGGAAGATTAGATGAAAAAGAAGAAATGGTTAGTTATGGTAACGCTGGTGTTTGTACTTTCCCTCATGTTCGGAACAACGGTATCTGCGGCAGGAACCGGAGATGTGGCAGGAGCCATTGAGGGAACATGGAATGACGCATCAGGGCAGATTAAGACGGTGGTAAATAAAGTTGTGTTTCCGGCAATTGATTTGATCCTTGCGGTATTTTTCTTTGCAAAGCTGGGTACGGCATATTTTGATTACAGAAAGCACGGACAGTTTGAATGGGCAGCTCCGGCAATCCTGTTTGCCTGCCTTGTGTTTACCTTAACGGCACCTGCATATATCTGGACAATTCTTGGAATGTAGGAGGCAGGGCATGACTTTTTTTGAGGAAGAATTAAAAAGGATTATGGCAGAAAGTGCCATTTTAAAAGACCAGAGGTATGTAGGGCGAATCTGCTATGGAACCATCGGGGAGGATCTGCGAGCAAGGATTGAGTTTGTAACACTCGGCATAAGCAACCAGTATGCAGGACTTAAGGCATCCATTTTCAACAGAAAAGAAGGCGTGGTAGACAGCGTGCTTCTCCGGTTTATGGATGTCTGGGGCAAACAAAAGGTGGGCAATCCGAATTTCAGGGAGGGTGTGGAACCGCACATCTGGGCAGACGGGGGAAAAACGGACTGGTATGTGTTCCATCCGTCAAAGGCAGACTACCAGAAGCTGGCAGCCGGAGTGGAGAGGTATCTGTCCGTATTTCAGGATATGGAAATGACACAGTCCCCAAGTTACGGGAGCCAGCAGATAAGCCCGTAAAACAGGCAGCCGACAGAAAGGTGGTGTGATATGTTTATATTTGATTTTGTGGCAGAGACTGTGCTGGACCAGATCATAGACTGGCTGTATGGAAAAATCATTGGTTTCTTAAATGATTTCTTTGTCATGATGAACAACATGGGAGTGGAACTGTTTGACCTGCCTTGGGTGGAAGCAGTTACCACTTTTTTTGGTTACTTTGGATGGGCATTGTTTGGTGTCGGCCTTGTGGTGGGAGCCTTTGAGTGCGCCATTGAATATCAGGGAGGAAGGGGCAGCATTAAGGATACAGCCATGAACTATATTAAGGGGTTTATGGCTGTAAATCTGTTCACCATTGTACCCGTCAACCTGTATTCCCTCTGCGTTTCCCTGCAAGGAACATTCGGCTCGGCGATTACAGGCATTATAGATACGGAAAGCATCGGGCTGACGGCACAGCAGGTGTTAATGTCTGCGTCTTTTCCGGGTGTAGGAAATCCTATCCTGCAAATATTCTGTGCCATTATGATGGGGTATGCCGTGATAAAGGTGTTCTTTGCAAACTTAAAAAGGGGAGGCATTCTGCTGATCCAGATCGCAGTAGGAAGCCTTTATATGTTCTCCGTTCCAAGGGGATACATAGACGGCTTTATTCAGTGGTGCAAGCAGGTCATCGGAATCTGCATGACTGCCTTTTTGCAGTCCACCATCTTAACCGCAGGACTGATGGTGTTTAAAGACCATCCACTGTTAGGACTTGGACTCATGCTGTCCAGTACGGAAGTGCCCCGGATTGCAGGACAGTTTGGTTTGGATACCAGCACCAAGACCAATATCATGAGCAGTGTATATGCAGCCCAGACCGCCATCAACATGACCAGAACTGTTGTGAAAGCAGTGGCCGCATAAGGATGGTGATACTATCGAAATGAAATTAGGAAGCCTGTTTGATGGAATCGGCGGTTTCCCTCTTGCCGCCACCATGAACGGTATCAGACCGGTATGGGCAAGCGAGATAGAACCCTTTCCGATGGCGGTAACGGCATACCGGTTCCCGGAGATGAAGCACATGGGAGATATCACAAAACTGCATGGGGAAAGTCTTCCTGTGGTGGATGTCATCGCAGGAGGTTCCCCATGTCAGGACTTGTCCGTGGCGGGGAAGAGGGAAGGGTTATCCGGGGATCGTTCCGGATTATTCATGGAGCAGGTGAGGATTGTCAAAGAAATGAGAAAACAGGATGGAAGGAGGATGAGGAACCATAGAAGACGGACAGATGAGTTTATTCGACCTCGGTATATGCTCTGGGAAAATGTGCCGGGAGCCTTCTCAAGCGGAGAATTCTACGGAGCAGATTTCCACAAGGTCCTTGAAGAAGTCTGCTCCATCAAGGAGGCAGGCATATCTCTACCTGGACCGCCGGGAGGGGCATGGACTCCTGCCGGGATTATTATGGGAGAGGGATTCTCTGTCGCTTGGAGAGTATTGGACGCTCAATTTTGGGGTGTCCCCCAAAGAAGAAATCGCATCTTCCTTGTCGCAGATTTTGGAGGATACAGTGCCGGAGAAATATTATTTGAGTCCGACAGCGTGTGGAGGAATTATCAGAAGAAGCGAAAAGAGGGGAAAGGAATTACCTGCTATCTTAAAGCAGGCGCTGCTGATGCAGGCAGGCCAAAACATACAGAACCCCAGAAAGACTATGTAATCTGTCTTTTGGATCAGGGCGGAGAGCGGATGGATGTGTGTGAAAATATCAGCGGAACGCTGCTTGCACACGGACGTTCCAATCCGCCTATTATTATGGCTACCAGTCAGGGAAATGCAGAGATAGGAGTCGGCTATTGCCCCACCATTACAGCAGCGGCAGGAATGGCAGGAAATAACCAGCCAATCCTGTTTGACAATCATGGACCGGATACGCGCTATACCGGTCCTGTGGAGGTGGCCCAGACCATCACTTCGGCACTTGGCACAGGGGGAAATAATACACCGCTTGCCGTAAATAAAGAGCCTTTCTGTATTGCCGGAAACATTGTAAACAGGAAAGAGAAAAATGGCGGAAACGGATGCGGTTACCAACAGGGCATCAGTTATACCCTGACCACGGAGGACAGGCATTGTATCTACATTCCCCACGAGAAAGAAGAACCTTACCAGAAGGTAATCGGAAGCCTGTGTGCCGGGGATGAAAAGATGATCGGCAATCAGTATGTGGAGCAGGGCAAGTGCATTGTGGATGCGACCAGACTTGTACGCAGGCTGATTCCGTTGGAATGTGAACGCCTGATGGGATTTCCAGACTACTGGACGGACATACCAAAGGCAAGTGACAGTGCAAGATACAGAGCATTGGGAAACAGTGTGGCGGTGCCATGCGTAGATTTTATTCTATGCGGCATCGCATATTTTTTATCAAAAATGGGAGAGGAGGAAGAGGATGTATATCTATCCAGATAACTTGAAGGCAAAGGCAACCATGTGGCTGTGGAGTTTAAAGGACTTAGCCATTGTCGGAACCATTATTTTATTCTCTGTGTTTGCGTTCGCCTATGCAGGAGTGTGGTTTCCGTTAGTCATCGCAGGAGCCTATGCCTTTCTGACCATACAGGTGGAGGATACGACCATTATGGATTTTATCCGGTATGCCTGTGCTTATTTTTTCATGGACCAGCAGCAATATGAATGGAGGTACACACCGGATGAGTAAAAAGAACATGGAATCCACCAGAGAACTGATGGGAACCAGAGAAGTGACGGATTACAGTATCCGAACATACAGGAATGAGGAGCTGGTTTACTTTTTAATCCAGCCCAGCAACATTTCCGTGCTGTCAGAGGAGAGTCTGTCAGCCAGAATTTATGGACTGATGACAGTGCTTAAGGGCATCACGGAAATCGAAATGATGTGCTTAAATTCCAGAGAGAATTTTGAGGACAACAAAAGATATCTGAAGAAGCGGATGGAGGAAGAAACCAATCCTGTGGTAAGAAAACTGCTGGAAAAGGATGCAAATTACTTAGACCGCATGCAGGTACAGATGGCAACAGCAAGGGAGTTTCTGCTGATCATCAGGCTTCGTGAAAAGAAGGAAAATGAAATTTTTTCCTACTTAAACCGCATTGAAAAGATGCTGGCAGAGCAGGGATTTACATCCAAGAGGGCAGAGGAAGAGGATATCAAAAGAATCCTTGCAGTGTATTTTGAGCAGAATGTGACAACCGAAAAATTCGAGGAATTTGACGGAGAAAGGTGGATTATTTTAAATGAATAAAAACAGAAAGAAAAACAGGGAAACAGAATCCACAGCAGAGGCAAAGCTGAAAGGGTTTCTGGATATGATTGCCCCATCCGTTATCCAGTTTTATACGGATCACTATATCTGTGGAAATACCTACCGGAGTGTCTGGGCACTCCGTGAATACCCGACAGCCACGGATGAACAGGCGATTTTAAGACACCTTGGGGAAAAGGATGGTGTTACCTTAAGAATCTACACCAGACAGGTGACACCGGCAGAGGAGAAAAAGATCATCAGCAATGCGGCTAACAAGAACCGCATGAAACAGGGGAACACAGAGAACTTACAGGAAACGGTTACTGCAGCAAGCAACTTGCAGGATGTGACAACCATCATTTCCACCATGCACAGAAATCGGGAGCCGCTTTTGCACACCGCTGTGTTTCTTGAACTATCTGCACCGGATATGGAAAAGCTGAAACTGCTGCAGACGGAGGTGTTGACAGAATTAATCCGCTCCAAGTTAAATGTGGACAAGCTCCTGCTGCACCAGAAGCAGGGCTTTCTGTGTGTCCACCCGGCAGGAAGAAATGTGTTCCGTGAGCAGTTTGAACGGGCACTCCCTGCCTCCAGTGTGGCAAATCTGTTCCCTTTTAACTATTCCGGCAAGACAGATAAGAATGGTTTTTATATCGGCAGGGATAAGTTTGGAAGCAATGTCATTGTGGATTTTAACCAGAGAGCCGATGACAAGACCAATGCCAATATCCTGATCCTTGGAAACTCCGGACAGGGAAAGTCCTATCTGTTAAAGCTGATACTGACCATTTTAAGGGAATCAGGCATGAAGGTCATCTGCCTTGATCCGGAGCATGAATACATAGACCTTACGAACAATCTGGGCGGCTGCTTTGTGGATCTGATGAGCGGAGAGTATATCATCAACGTGCTGGAGCCAAAGACCTGGGATGAGAACGGAAGCCCGGAGGACACGGATGCACCATATACGTTCCGCTGTTCCTCCAGATTAAGCCAGCACATCTCTTTCTTAAAGGACTTTTTTGGTACCTACAAGAATTTCACGGACAGCCAGATTGATACCATTGAGATCATGTTAGGAAAGCTGTATGAGAAGTGGAACATCCGGGATGATACGGACTTTAGTAAGCTGACACCTACGGATTACCCCATCCTTTCAGACCTTTATGATCTGATGGAAGAGGAATACAGGCACTACGATGTCAAAAAGAAAGAACTGTATACCGCAGAATTATTGCAGGAAATCTGTTTAGGACTTCACTTCATGTGTAAAGGAGCGGAGTCCAAATTTTTTAACGGACATACCAACATCACGGACAGCAGCTTCCTGACATTTGGTGTCAAAGGGCTGCTGCAGGCAAGCAGAAATGTGAAGGATGCCATGCTGTTTAACATTCTTTCCTACATGTCCAATGAACTGCTTACCAATGGACATACTGCCGCCAGCATCGATGAGTTTTATCTGTTCTTGACCAACCTGACAGCGGTGGAATACATCCGCAACTTCATGAAGCGTGTCCGTAAAAAGGAAAGTGCAGTCATCCTCGCCAGCCAGAATCTGGAGGACTTTAATATTGACGGTATCAGAGAATATACAAAGCCGCTGTTTTCCATTCCGACACATGCCTTTTTATTCAATGCCGGAAATATCGATGCCAGATTTTACATCGATACTTTGCAGCTTGAGAAGAGTGAGTACAACCTGATCCGTTATCCCCAGAGAGGTGTGTGTCTCTACAAGTGCGGCAACGAAAGATACAACCTGATGGTTCATGCACCGGAATATAAGGAGAAGCTGTTTGGTAATGCAGGAGGCCGCTAAGCGGGAATGCCGATGGATTTACGGGAGCAGAAATTCGGGATTGAAATAGAACTGACCGGTCTTACCAGAAAAAGGGCGGCAGAGGTAATTGGAAAGTATCTGGGGCAGGAACCCCATTACGATGGCGGCTATTATGAGGAATACAGTGTCAGGGACGGACAGGGAAGAAAGTGGAAGGTCATGTATGACTCCAGTATTGTTGCAGTGAAAAAGGGCGGCGGTTCTGCCGGGGATGAGTACAAGGTGGAATTTGTATCCCCCATCTGTGAGTATGCAGATATCCCAACGATTCAGGAACTGGTACGGCAGTTAAGACATGCAGGAGCCATAGCCGGGGAAAATGCCGGTATCCATGTTCATGTGAATGCAGCACCCTATACGGCAAGAACACTCCGCAACATTACAAACATCATGTACTGCAAGGAGGATCTGATCTATAAGGCATTGCAGGTAGATGTGGAGAGGGAACACAGATACTGCAAAAAAGTGGAGGAAAGTTTTTTGCAGGAACTGAACCGGAAAAAACCAAAGTCAATAGAGGAAGTCAGCAACATCTGGTACCGGGGAAGGGATGGCAGAAACAGGCATTACCATGAGAGCAGATACCACTGTCTGAACCTGCACAGTGTGTTCCAGAAGGGAACCATAGAATTCCGGCTCTTTAATTCCACTACCCACGCAGGAAAAATCAAGACCTATATACAGCTGTGCCTTGCCATCTCTGCACAGGCGTTAAACCAGAGCAGTGCCAGCCGTATCAAGACAACCAGCACCAACGAGAAATATACCTTCCGCACATGGCTTCTCCGTCTGGGAATGATCGGGGATGAATTTAAGACCGCCCGTAAGTTTCTTTTGGAGAACCTTGAAGGCGGGATTGCATGGAAGGACCCGGAACAGGCAGAGAGACAAAAGGAGAGGCTTAAAGCAAAAAAGGAAAAAGAAGCGAATCAGACAGCGGAGGCAGAGAACCTCCAGTTAGAAGAAGGCGCGGAAGAAGAGTCACAGGGAATGCATATGACCATGTAAACAATCAGAGATTTTAAGAAAGGCAGAGAGAAATGGAAAAGAGAAAGAAATATATCGCTTACGGCTCCAATCTGAATCTGGAGCAGATGGCAAGAAGATGTCCCACGGCAAAGGTAATCGGAGCGGGAGAAATCAGGGATCATGAGTTACTGTTTCGGGGATATCCAAAGTCGGCAGTGGCAATGGTGGAACCAAAGAAGGGCGCCAGTGTTCCTGTTCTTATCTGGGAGATTGGACCGGAGGATGAAAGAAATCTGGATATTTACGAAGGGTATCCGAGACTCTATGGAAAGGTGAATCTGGAAGTGCAGATGGAAAATAGCTCAGAATCCATTATGGCTTATACCATGAACGAGGGGCGTGAAATCGGAACTCCATCGGTACATTATCTGGAAACCATCACAACCGGATATCTGGAGGCAGGCTTTGATGTAAACCGTCTGTTTGAGAGTGTATCCCATTGCAAGGAACTGGCAGAAAGAGAACCTGTTTGTGAGGGAATGGAGGAGAACCCATGGAACCAACAACTGCTGCAATGATCGCCAAAGCCGCCATCGCGGTGGGTACCAATAAAAAGGTCTGGACAGGAATCGCTTCCGTGATTGCCGCGTTGTGTCTGCCGTTTATCCTGATTATCGTGTGCATCTTAAGCATTGCATCCGGCGGGGCAGATCATAACCGGTCTGCGGTCCGTCTGGCATTTGAAGGAGGAACCATTCCTTCCGGCATGCCTGCCGATTACCGGGAATACATCGGACAGATGCAGGAAAGCTTCGGGGATTTAGATACGGTTCTTGGCGAAATCGACAACATGACAGAAGGCGAGCTTACAGACCGCTATCTGGTCAAAGCCGTGTTCTATTCTCTGTATTTCGGCGCCGATAAGATCCGGCTGGAAACTTCTGATTACCAGCGGTTTGCAGAGTGCTTTGTGAATTATGAAGAACGCACCAGAACCATAGAAAACCCGGATGGCAGTGAGAGTGAAGAAACCTATGTGGTGGCAGTGGCGGTCACGGATAAGGTGGAGCTGTTTGAAAAGATCAGCACGGACTATGGAAAGTCCCTCACGTATGAGCAACAGTCCAACGCTGTGAATGTGTGGTATCTGGCAAAATATCATACCACCGCACCAATGGAAGGGGATGGCTTTGAAGACTGGAGCAACTGGAATGGCGGTGGTGATGTTACTTATTATGACCTGCCTGCAAGCAAGGTGGGAGGAAAGGTAGTAGAGCTTGCCATGTCAAGGCTGGGGCATCCCTATTCACAGACCTATCGTGGAAAGGGCAATTATACGGACTGCAGCTATCTGACCATGTGGTGTTACAGACAGGCAGGCATCACCATACCCGGAACTGCGGCAGAGCAGGGAAGGTACATGGTGGAACATAACCTTACGATTGCAAAGGAGGATTTGCAGCCGGGGGACCTTGTGTTCTGGAGCCATAAGCCAAATGGGAGATTTATGAACATCACCCATGTGGGTATTTATGCAGGAAATGGAATGGTGGTGGATGCATCCTATTCCAAAGGAAAAGTAGTACATCGGAATTTATTTGACAGTGATAAACAGGTGCTGTATGGCAGGCCACAGTAGTTTTTGTGATGCCAGGGGCATCTGTTTTGTTTTGCAGGAGAAACTTTCTCCTGCGGAAAGGAGGAAAGGTGAGAGCAGTTTTTATGAGAAAGGAGCCGGAGATAGATACTAAAGAATTTCAGGTGGAAAAGGTCATTACTTTACCATCCGAACAGTACGCATACTTCACACAGCATCTCATGAAGGAACATGATTTTATCAAAGAGAATGTGGATTTGATGCATGAAAAGGATGGTGTATGGCACTGTCTTCTGGTAACCGGAGAGGACATGGACGAGGGTGTGCTGGTGGAAAGTGAGGGTTCGGCTTATGCAAGATATTCCGCTTTTGTGCCGTCCGCACAGGGAATCATCAGACAGTATCAGGACATGCTGGAAACGCAGACAGATGGCATGCGGATGAAGATGTAGGAGGAAAGAGAAATGGCAGAGAGAGAAATCAAGATCGGGTTTCCCGAAGCAAAAATGGAGGCACTGGAGTTTTTCTTAAAGGAGAATGATACCACTGTAGAGAAGGTGTTAAGGGAGCATCTGGATAAGACCTATGAGAAAAGTGTGCCCCAGCAGGTCAGAAAATTTGTGGAAAGCAAGATGACTCCTCAGACGGAGGAGCCTGCCCAGAATGAAGCCGGAAATGCAAGACAGGGCAGAGGACAGGGAAGAAGAAGTACCAGACAGCAGACCGCAAGAGAGACTGTTTTGGAGCAGGAAAATAACGGAGCAGAACAGGCTGCGGAGCAGGAAACACAGGAACCGGAACAGGAGCAGGCTGGCGGTATGACAATGAGCATGTAGAGAACAGGAGGTAAGAGACTTATGAATTATGAAGGCTTTAAACAATATGTGGCAGACCATATCAAAGAGTTTTTGCCACAGGATTATAGTGTGCATGAGATCAGTATCACGAAACAGAGAAAGAACAATGACGTGGTTTGGGATGCACTTTCCATTAAGGGAGACAGCAATATTGTACCTGTCATTTATCTGGAACCATACTATCAGGCCTATACAGATGGAGCCAGGATGGATGACATTTTACAGAAAATAGCAGACATGTACATGAAGAGTATGGAGCAGGTAAGTGAATTTCCTATCGAAAGTTTTCAGTATGATAGTGTAAAGAACAGCATTTTTGTTGTGGTACAGAATGCCGGGATGAATCAGGAATTGCTGGAGAAGGTACCGCATGAACTGAGGGAGGATCTGGCTCTTCTTTACAGAGTCAACATGGAGCTTCCCAATGGAGAAAAGGGAAGTGTATTAATTCATAATAACCATTTGGAAATGTGGGGAATCGATGAAAAAACATTAAAGGAAGTGGCGTGGGACAATATGCATAACTATTTTCCGCCGGAGTTTGCTTCCATGAGCAATGTATTGCGTTCCCTTGGCTATAATGAAATACCAGAAGGTGCAGAACTTATTGAGATGTATGTCCTCACTAATAAGAATAAACACTATGGCGCTGCTTATATGTTTGACAAGGAAGTCATGAGCAGGATAGCAGAAGAGATGGGTGGGGACATTGTGGTTTTACCATCCTCTATCCATGAAAGCATTTTGTTAAAGAAGGGAAAAGATACAGATTTTGATACACTGCGTGAAATGGTAAAAGAGGTGAACCGCACACAACTGCTCCCGACTGAAATTTTATCGGACGAAGTATATCAGTACAGCAGGGATACGCAGACCTTATCCCGTGTGGTGGCGGTATCGCAGGAAGAAATTCCAATGCCGGATAAGGTAAGTATGGAAGAGATGCATGCCTATGGGTACACGTGGGATGGCATGCTTCCGCTTACGAAGGAGAGGGCATTAGAACTGCTGGATACAGAGTTGGTATTACATAAGCTGTACAATGACGGAGCCGAAGCCACATTGGATAGCAGGAATGAAATCCTTTCCCATGATGGGCTGTTTGGTGTGGAAAGAGATTCGTGGATGGAGTATTTGAATGCCCAGAGTCAGAACGAAACCAATGGAATGATACAGGAAATGTGATACAGCAGGAGGTCTTTCCAAGCTGTGTCTTGCAGAAAAAAATATAAAAATTATTTGGAAATACGGAGGTAGATGAACATGAAACAGGCAGTGGTGACCATCAAGTATGAAGAGGAAAAGCTGAATGCGATCAAGCAGTATATGGGCAAGAAGGACGCAGACTTTGAGTCTGAATTGAACGAGGTGTTGGGAAAAATGTATGAAAAATATGTTCCCCAGGCCGTGAGAGAATACATCGACAGCAGGGGAGATGTTCCGGCAGCCATCAAGAAAAGCAATAAAAATACTGCGAGAGGCACTGGAGCATCTGCCGGAATGCCTGCGCAGAATGAGTAAAAGCAGAGGCGTGGCGGTTGGAAAGCAGGGAGAAGGAAAAGCAAATCACCCACTGTGACCGTCCGTGAGCCGATTTGTGCCCTTGTTTTACAAAAGTGGATAAAGTGACCGACCAGCACTTGTTCTGCCCTGTGTGAGCCGATTTGGAGAAAAATAACGGAAACCGCCGGGAATGGCAGCTTTAATGAGCATTTTGGAACCTCAAAACCGGGGAATTTAGGGCTGTAAAACTAGGGTCGAAAATAGTGCAGGTTAAAGGGGTTATGCCGCTTATCTGCGGCAAAACCCGTCAAACACCCACCGGCAGAGCCGTTGGGAGATATGTGGTATGGCATAACTTTTTCGTAAATTTTGAAATTGTTATGCTTAATTTTATTGTTTTCACGAATTGAAAGGCTTTGTGGAAATTTTAGTTTATGCCTTTCACCAAAATGCTTGCAGGCAGAAGAAAAAAAGAAAGGAAAAGTAGTCCCAGCGGACGTGTCCGTTTGGTAAGAGTGCGCACCACTACCGATACGGGACTATCAAAGTATTAGAATTATTTGCAGGAACACGAAGCATCGGGAAAGCCTTTGAGAGCAGAGGGCATGAAGTATTCAGTGTGGAGTGGTCTAAGGATTTTGAGAACATTGATTTGTATGAAGACATCAGCAAAGTGACAGCGGAAGATATCTTAAGGTTGTTCGGCCAGCCGGATGTGATCTGGGCAAGTCCTGACTGTACCACCTTCAGCATTGCAGCCATCAGTCACCACCGCAGAAAGAATCCGGATACCGGAAGTCTGGAGCCGGTCAGTACCTATGCAAAATTTTGTGATATTGTAGACCAGCATGTGTTAAAACTCATTGAAGAGTTACAGCCAAGGTATTATTTTATTGAAAATCCCAGAGGCGGTATGCGGAAGATGGAATGGATGAAAGGGATGCCAAGATACACGGTCACTTACTGCCAGTATGGTGACAACCGGATGAAACCGACTGATATTTGGACAAATCATCCGGTGCCTAGATTTTTACCGATGTGTCACAATGGAGATTCGTGTCATGTGGCAGCACCAAGAGGCAGCAAGACCGGGACACAGGGATTAAAAGGTGCAAGAGAAAGAAGTGTGATACCGCAGAAACTGTGTGAGCATATCGTAGACATCTGCGAGGAGTAGTAAAGGAGGATGAGAGTGGCAAGTGAAGAGAAGGGAAAAGTGAGAAAAGGATTTTATATCGAGGAGGGGGTGCTGGAGCAGATAGATAGTCTGCTCCAGCAGGTTAATGTAAAATCCAGAAATGAATTTTTGAATCAGGCATTGAAATTTTATATCGGTTATCTGACATCGGAAAAGATTGAAAACTATATGCTTTCCACAATCTCCTCCGTAATGCACGCAACCGTAAAGGATAGTGAGAACCGCATGGCGCGTGCCATGTATAAGCTGGCAGTGGAAACATCTAAGCTGTCCCATGTGATTGCATACAGTCATGGAGTGGATGAAGCGGCACTGCAAAAGCTACAGGCGAAGTGTGCGGATGAAGTAAAACGAATTAATGGGGCTGTACGGTTTGAGGATGCCTATGAATATCAGCATGATTGATGTAAGGGAAAGAAGCCAATGACAAGTTTTTTCTTGAATGGTATAATAAAGAAAAAGATTTATAGTTAAAGTGATAACAGAGATAATCTTGAATTATACGGAGGGAGAAATGGTTATTAGAAAAGAATTTAGTGGTATGTTACAGAGTTTTGAACTTGAGGAAGTAGAAGAACGCGTTGGGGTATTATTTGAAAATTGCTTGAATCATATTAATAATGGAAGGGAAGAACACATTTCAATAAAAGTGCAGATTGGATTTGGGAAGGATGATAGAATTGCTGCTTTTGCGGATAAAACTAGGGGTGGTGAATATATAATTGAAGTTAATATGTCATCGTATTTTATTATATATAGCTTTTGTCATTGCATAGTATTGCAAGAAATCTATCCTATTATTTCTTATAATGATAGCGAGGACAAAAGAGGGTTTTATGCTGAATTATTGACTGCAATTATGCTAGATATACTGTTGTATCACGAGATTGGTCATATTGTGAATGGTCATATTGACTATATAAAAGATAGAGAAAAGGAATCAAATATTATTAATGATTTGCCATATGCATTTAGTTATGTTGGGAAAAAGGCAAGACCTTTTATATCTCCAGAAGAATGGCAAGCACTTGAATGGAATGCGGATGATTTTTCGGCTTCTCGTATTGTTGAGAAATATTTAAGCAGTGATACAATCGAAAAATTGAGATTGCAAGGACCGCAACAAGCGGTGGCTATTATTGTTAGTTCATATACTGCATTATATACTTTGATGGAAATGGGTGTTAGATGTGAAAATGCTGAAGAATATAAAAGTTTTGAACACTTACCAAAAAGAATAAGGCTGGAAAAGTCTCTTGCAAGTGTTTATGATTATTTTAATAGTTTTAAATCGTATAGGATTGGCAAGGAAAGCAAAGAGTACTTAGAATACTATAAAAAGATATTTGAAAGATGGACTGGGTTGTTCTTGAAAAATTACTTTTTAGATTATGACTTTATTCAAATTGATGAAAATAATAATCTGGAAGAACTCGATGATGAACATAGAGAATATTACAAGAGGGTAGAAAATTACTATTTAATGAATTTACCGTTAATTCTAGATAAATATGCTAAAATTGTGATTTGCGATCCTGCATCAATGGTTAAGGGAGCTTTACTGAATATGATTCAGAAATTGCACGAGGATATTGATATTAACGATATGGAAATCGGAATTATTAAGGATGGGCAGATTATTGATATTCAGTGACAGTGTCAAGCATAGATTTGTAGAAGATATGAACTTTCAATTGTGCATCTACTCTTATAATTAAATAAAATAAGTCAAGAAGACCATTGCAGAAAATGTAGTGGTCTTTTTTCAGGAGGAGAAATAAATGCCCAAACTAATCCTACGCTGTAACTACCTGAAAAACGCTCCTCCATCTCACCTACAAAATTTCGTGCAGTACATCGGTACCCGTGAAGGGGTAGAAAAGGTATCCGACACCACGGCACTGCTTCCGGCAACCGCCAAGCAGAAAGAACTGATACAGGACATTCTGAACCGTATCGAAGATGCAGACCGGATGCATGAATATTACGATTACATCCAGAAGCCTACAAGGGAGAATGCCTCGGAATTTATTACACAGGCATTGGAAAACAATCTGGATATCATTGCAAAGAAAAAGAACTACATAGATTACCTTGCAAACAGACCAAGAGTGGAACGAATCGGCACGCATGGTCTGTTTTCTTATGCAGGAGAGTCGGTGGTGCTTTCCAAAGTGGCAGAGGAAGTGGCAAGCCATGAGGGAGTTATCTGGACCAATGTCATCAGTCTGCGAAGGGAAGATGCAGAGAGACTCGGCTATGACAGTGCAGCTCAGTGGCAGGAGCTGTTGCGGAGCCGGGTGCAGACCTTTGCGGAGAATTATAAGATCGACAGCACCAACCTGAAATGGTATGCGGCATTTCACGATGAGTCCCATCACCCACATGTACATCTGGTTATTTATTCGCAAAATCCGCATGAAGGCTATCTGACCAGACAGGGAATTGAAACCATGCGGTCTGTGCTGGCGCATGATATTTTCCGTCAGGACTTTATGAGTATTTATGAAAGAAAGACCAAGCAGAGGAATTTGTTAAAAGAACAGGCAGAGGAAACTCTGCAAAGACTCATTCGGCAGATGCAGACCGGGGTGTGCCACAATGAAAAGATTATGGAGCAGATGCTCCTGCTGGCAAAGCGGCTGCAGAATACCGGTGGGAAGAAAGTATACGGTTATCTGAAAGCGGATGTGAAAAAGATTGTAAACGGCATCGTAGATACGCTGGCAGAAGAAACTATGGTGGCTGAGTGTTACCGTAAGTGGCAGGAATGCCAGAACGAGGTGTATCGGACTTACAAAGATACCCTACCGGAATATCCGCCCCTGTCCGGACAGAAAGAATTTAAGAGCATCAAAAATATGGTCATTTCCGAAGCAGTCAAGTTAGGGAATGGCTCTTTTTATTTTGACGATGCCAGATACGAACAGAGTGAAAATCATACCGGGGTGGATGCTGCACAGCAGACAGGAGGGGAAGCAGTCCCTGACATTGCGGAAATGCAGGAAATGATGGAGCAGGAAATTGGGGAACAGGAACCCTCGGAGCAGGAAGTCACAGCTCCGGCAGCTTCCGATACCGGTCAGACATCAGCCGCAGCCCAGATTTATTACGCCGACTGGACGGATACCTACAAGGAGGCCAGAGGCTATCTCTACGGAACCGAGGAAGAAGAGCCGGACATGGAAGCCGCCTATGAGATTATGCTGGAGGAGGCAGAGAACGGGAACGCACTCGCCATGTACGATGTGGCAAAAATGTATAAGCAGGGCATCCATGTAGAGCCGGGCGAAACAGCAGCAGCGGAGTGGTATCAGAAATCCTTTCAGGCATTCTGCTATGCAGAACGGACCGCAGTAAAACCAAAGCATCATGCCTATCTGGAATATCGCATTGGAAAGATGCACCAGTATGGACTTGGCACAGAAGAAGACTTCGGGAAAGCGGCAGAGTGGTTTCAAAGGGCATCAGATAAGAACCACAAATATGCCCAATATTCTCTCGCCATGCTCTACCGGCAGGGAAAAGGTGTGACGCAGGATGACAGGGAAGCACACCGCTTGTTCCAGCGTTCCCATAAACAAGGCAATGCTTATGCATCCTATGAGCTGGCAAAGATGTATGAACAGGGAATCGGAATATCGGTCAATCCGGAACTGGCAACGGACTGTTACCGGGTAGCATTCTTAGGATTTCTAGGCATGGCGAAAAAGGGAAAGGATGATACCCTGCTGTACCGCATCGGTGCCATGTATCTGCATGGAAAAGGAACGGAACCGGAGGAAGCAAAGGCAGTACAGTATTTTGAAAAGTCAGCAGAGTATGGAAATGTTCATGCAAAGTACCAGCTTGCCAGAATTTATCTCAAACGGGAAAAAGAAAAACTGGAAGCAGGACAACCGGCGGAGGAAGAAAAAGTCAGACAGGCAATCACATGGCTGACGGAATTTGCAGATCAGGGAAATGACTTTGCAGCTTATGCCCTGGGAAGCCTGTACCTGGAAGGTGTGCTGACAGAACGGGATATCAGTAAAGCAATTCTCTATCTGACACAGGCGGCAGACCAGAACCATGTGTATGCACAATTCCGTCTGGGAAAATTGTATCTGACGGAAGAATGTCAGGACATCACAAAAGCCATCCATTATCTGAAGCTGGCAGCAAATCAGTGCAACAGCTTTGCCGCATACCGTCTCGGCAGGCTGTATCTTTTGGGAGAGCAGGTACAGAAGGATGTGGAACAGGCAGTCCGCTATCTGTTACAGTCCGCCGATGCAGGCAATTCCTATGCACAGTATGCCATTGGAAAGCTGTACCTCATAGGGAAAGAGATACCGCAGGATAAGGAAAAAGCAGAAATCTATCTGACAATGGCAGCAGAACAGGGCAACGAATATGCAGCTTATTTACTGGAACACTGGCAGGAGGCTGTAAGTTCGGATGTGTTTCTGATGACAACCAGACTGCTCCGCCATTTGGGAAATGTGTTCGCAGATGAGAGTGAGCGCAGGAGAAGCGGCAGCGGAGCAACGGTGGATAGAAAGCTCCGCCGGAAAATCCGGGAGAAGAAAATCGCACAGGGACATGCGGAAGATGACCATGCACAGGTACAGACCATGTAGCAGAAAGCAGAACCTGAAAGGGAAATATCACACAGCACAAAGCTGCATCATCAAAGGAGGGAAGAATTATCGGAGATTTTGTGTATTTTACAGAGGAACAGAAGGAACGAGCAAATGCCGTACCGATTGCAGACATCTTAAGCAGGGAGCATGAAGAAGTGGAACGGTCCGGCAACGAGTGTCGGTGGAAGCGGCACAGAAGCGTGACCTTTCGTGGAAACAGGTGGTACCGTCACAGTGAGCAGGTGGGGAGTCATGCCATTGACTTTATGCAGGAGTTTTTCGGAATGAATTTTCCGGAAGCTGTCACCTATCTGTTAAACGGAGAAACAGGACAGGTCATACAGGGAAAAAAACATATCACACCGGAGCAGGGAAAAGTGACAGGGCAAAGAAATGTGGCAGAACAGAAAAAAGTAAAAGAACAGAGAAAGCAGCCAGAGCCGAATCTGGAAGCCCCTAAGCAATTAGTAATCCCGGAGAAAAATGACACCATGAAGCGTGTCTATGCTTATCTCATGCAGAAACGCTACATTGACAGGGATATTCTGTCCTTCTTTGCCAAGAGAGGAACGCTCTACGAATCCAAAGAGCATCACAATGCCGTGTTTGTGGGGGTAGATAAAAACGGAGAACCGAAGCATATCCACAAGAAGGGGACTTATTCCGAAGGCGGGAGCTTCCGCATCAATGAGGAAGGCTCTGATCCCTGCTATGGATTTGGCTATGCCGGCACAGGGAACCGCCTATATGTGTTTGAGGCGCCGATTGACTTCCTGTCATTTCTGACACTCTATCCGAAGGACTGGCAGAAACACAGTTACATTGTTCTGAACGGAGTAGCAGAACACGCCATGCTGCAGATGCTGTGTGATTATCCGCAGATTGATACCGTCAGCTTCTGTCTCGACTACGATCCGGCAGGCATAGAGAATTCCTATCGTCTGGCTGAAATTGCAAAGGAACGATATCCGAAGATAAAGCTGGAGAGACTGATGTCTGTAAACAAGGACTGGAACGAAGACTTGAAAGCAAAAAATGGAGAGAAACCTATCCCCGGCAGGGAACATCCGAAAATCGTAGAATGCTGGGCATGGTGTGGGCAGCTAAAGCAGGTGGCAGAAAACATAGACATGAAATATGCCACAGACGAATACTTAAAACGCTATCACTATGGCATGTATCAGGCATTAAAGCAGGGAACGGATGTGAAATATCTGGAAGAAGCCTTTGACGGGGACGGAATGCTGTTGTCCGGCATTGCTGTGAGAATCATGGAAAAGTATGGAAGGGAGATGGCATACGAAGCAACCGCAGGAAAGATACTGGATAACTTGTGTAACCGGTACCGTCCGCATAAGGACAAAGGAAATCTGAAAACAAGAATCACTTCCCTGCAAAAAGCCTTTGAGGAAGTCATGGAGTGTTATCCGAAGAATGAAAATGCAAGCAGGGAAGACAAAGAAATATTGGTAAAGAAGTGTATGAGCCTGACGATGGAGTGCATCAGGGCTCATATTTTTGTGGCCGAAAAAATGCAGAGCCAGAGAATGGAAGGGGGCATGGAACAAAAATGCAGCCAGTAATCATGTTATTAATGTCCGGAATTTTTATGTTTGCTGTCATCGGGGGGATATCCCTGCTGGCACATTATTATACCTTAAACGGAATCAAGTCAAAGACGGTGGGTGACGGTCAGCATGGAACGGCACGGTTTGCCACCAGAGAAGAAATAAGGGATACCTACGAGCAGATACCTTACGAACCGGAACTGTGGAGAAAGGGAGAACACCTACCAACGGCACAGGGCATTATCCTCGGAAGTGTGGAGCAGCATGGGAAGCTCTATGCTCTGGTGGATACGGATGATGTACACTGTCTGATGATTGGGGCGGCAGGCATCGGCAAAACCGCCAACTTCCTCTATCCCAACTTAGAATACGCCTGTGCCTGTGGCATGAGTTTCCTTACCACAGATACGAAGGGCGATTTATACCGTAACTATGGCGGTATCGCCAAGAAATACTATGGTTATGAGGTGGCAGTCATTGATCTACGAAATCCAACCCGCAGTGACGGTGACAATATGCTCCATCTGGTCAATAAATATATGGATGAGTATCTGATGGACAGCCGGAACTTGAGTGCCAAAGCAAAAGCAGAAAAGTATGCCAAGATTACAGCCAAGACCATCATATCTTCCGGCGGGGGAGGGGATGTGGCCAGCTATGGGCAAAATGCCTTTTTCTATGATGCAGCAGAGGGAATCCTGACGGCTGTCATTCTGCTAATCGCAGAATATTGTCCTCCGGAGAAACGGCACATCGTCAGCGTGTTTAAGCTGATACAGGACTTAATGGCTCCCTCCAAGATAAAAGGCAGAAACCAGTTTCAATTACTTATGGCAAAACTTCCCGATGACCATAAGGTGAAATGGTTTGCAGGGGCGGCATTAAACACGGCAGAACAGTCCATGCAGTCGGTACTTTCCACGGCACTGTCCCGACTCAATACCTTTTTGGATTCGGAGCTGGAACAGATACTCTGCTTTGATACCGCTATCGATGCCGAGCAGTTCTGTAAAAAGAAAACAGCAATTTTTCTTGTCATGCCGGAGGAAGACAATACCAAATACTTTATTATCTCTCTAATTTTGCAGCAGCTTTACAGGGAGTGTCTGGTGGTGGCAGATGAGAATGGCGGGAAACTGGAGAACCGCATTGTATTTTATTGGGATGAGGTAGGTACGATTCCAAAGATTGAAAGTGCCGAGATGATGTTCTCCGCATCACGCTCCAGACGAATCAGCATTGTTCCCATGATACAGTCCTTTGCACAGCTCCAGAAGAATTACGGAAAAGAGGGCATGGAAATCATCGTGGATAACTGTCAGGACACCATCTTCGGCGGTTTTGCACCGAACTCGGAATCTGCCGAGGTGCTGTCCAAGAGCCTGGGCAACAAGACAGTCATGTCCGGCTCCATCAGCAGGGGAAAGAACGATCCCAGCCAGTCTCTCCAGATGATACAAAGACCGTTGATGACACCGGATGAATTAAAATCATTGCCGAAAGGGAACTTTATTGTGTCAAAAACCGGGGTACATCCCATGCGGACCAGACTGAAGCTGTTCTTAAAATGGGGCATTACCTTTGAAGAACCTTATGAGATAGCAGAGAAATCGGCTAGACAGGTGGCATACGCAGACAAGCAGGAACTGGAAGAGGAAATCATCCGCAGAAAAGTGTGCTGTATGGAAGAAGAGGAAGAAGTCGATGCAGAACCGGAAGCAGAACAGACCGCATCCGGCAGGGCAGGCGGCATGCAGCAGGCACAGATGAATGAAACCATATCCAAGATGCGTCAGGTGTTGCGAACCGGAGACTAAACCGAAGAAAAGTCCAGCCAGAGAGGAGGGGATGTGTGTCAGAACGAAGAAAAATCTATGAAGCAGAGCTGCCCCACCGGGCGGTAGCTGTTTATTTGTATTTGCAGGATCGTGCCAATGCGGAAGGAACCTGTTACCCAGCAATCGGTACCATTGCCAGAGAACTGAGTCTGTCCGTCAGCACGGTTAAGCGTGCCATCAGTGACCTCGAAAAGAATGGATTTTTGAGAAAGAAACAAAGGTGGCGTGAAAATGGAGGCAGGAGCAGTCTGCTCTATAAAATCTTAAAATAAGCACCAAGGGGATACTGCGTAGACACTGTGAACTATGGTATGGTTCACGGTGGGCTATGCAGGGAAGGTAACACTTTAATTCTATTAAAACAGAGAAAATAAAGGGAAAATAAAGAGAATTTGCTATGGCTTTCATCTGTGCTTGATAGTATAATATTTTTATTATAGATTTTGCACATTGATTTTTCATGTGATTTGAATTTTGTGTTGAGGTTATATGAAATGGTAATATTAAAAAGCAAATACATAAATTATGAAGAAATGGTACGGGGAAATAAATCAAAGAGGAGTGGAGTGAGGGGACTCTGTAAGAAATAAGATTATTGTTTAGAAAGGACGGGGATTGAAAAACCTGTCCTTTTTGATACGATAGAAACTATCAGAAACAGGGAGAATGTAAAATGGATAAATATAAACAACTAATAGTAATTTTTTCAGATGTCCTTAAAAAGTCAAAAGATTATCATATTGCATATATACATGGCGTAGGTTATGCATCTGTTATAGGAGTATATCAAAAAGGAAATAAGATGAATAGTTCGATGCAGATTGATGTGATTTTTGGTTCGCCACAAGAGATGGCAGACAACTTACTACAGAACTGGAGATGGCAGTGGTATTATCGAAATAGGAAGTATATGCAAGGTAAGGATTATGCAGATATTCGTGAGATTGATTGTGATATACCTGAGTCATTAAGAGAAAATTATAACAAACGTATTCAGGAACTGCAAAATAAGGTGTATAATGTTTTGTGTGCTAATGGCGATTAATTCTTTTTATAGAGTATCCGTCCGATAAGCGCAGTAATACCTATGAAAAGGAAGATGACGGCTTGAAGAAACATATATTTTGCATTTCCTATAACTGAAAAGATAATTGCAGTTGAAAGGCTAAAAAGTATTGTAAGATATGTTTTTCTGATAAAAATATGGTTGTCATGGGAATCGACTTCTCTATTGGGATGGTCAACGGGACCTATGACCAAAATTAGGATGGCAAAAAATATATACAAGATTAGCGAAACTATTATTGGAACAGCAATATATTTCACTGCTAGCAAAGTGGAAATTAGTACAATGATTGAAGCTAAGAAGCAAGAAAAATAGGTCTTTAAATGCAGACCACCACTAAAGGAACGCAGCGGAATGAATAACAAAAAGAAAAAGAGACACTCTGGGAGCATATGCAGTAATAATGCAATAACGATACTACAGATAGTGCTGACAGAAATTTCTAAAAAGCATTGAAATCCATACTGGTAGATATCATACGAATCCTGTTTGATAATTTCTTTTTTTAATATGTAATCAGTTAGCCTACACGATAAGTATTCCATGTTAGAAGTCTCCTCCATCAAAACCATATTATAAATTGAGCAATTGTAAAAATTTAGGGAAAGGTGAAAATAAGAATGTATAAGTCATTTTTCCCCGTCAGAGCCATACATTACCACTGATACCCGGAACTCGTTCCCTGTTTCTTCAGCAGTCATCTCGCCGTGATAACAGGATACTGCCTGTTCTACGGATGACAACCCGATGCCGTGATCCAGCGTGTCCTTCTTTGTGGTAAGATATCTGCCGGAACTGTCTTTTCTATGTGTTGCATGATAACTGTTGCGTATACATATCTGAAGCATTTCCTTTACATAGGATATATCCAGATTTATGTACCTCTGCCCTTCCGGTACTCCCCGGCATGCCTCCAGAGCATTGTCCAGCAGATTCCCCAAAACAACTGCAAGATGTCCGCTTTGGAATGGCAGGGATACAGGAATGAATACGTTAGCTTCAAACATAATCCCTTCTTTTTCGGCAAGGTCATGTTTATAGTTGACCAGCGAATCCACCACAATGTTACCGCTGCGGGACACTTCCGAAACTTTGTTGCTGATTCCATTATTCAGCATCCCCTGTATAAGCATCTCAGCTTCCTTCTTTTCTCCAGTCTGCACTGCACCCAGAAGGCAGGAAAGATAATTCTTCATGTCATGGCGGAGACGCCTTATTTCAAGGTAAAGGCTTTCCCGTTCCTCTGCCTGCCGGCTGCACAGTTCAAGCTGCTGCACGTAGAGACGGTTCTGTTCCCTGACCACCGCATCCCGGCTCATCCAGTCATATATCTCAAAAACCACGTAATTGACAAGGAGAAGCATGAGACTGGCAAAAACGGAAAATTTGGAGAATTCATCATATACGGCTGCAATGATAAATATGTTGTGCATGATATATATGCTGCTTGCCGGAACCAGCAGAATGACAAGAAAATACCTGAGGGAAATCTCAGGACTGTTTTTAGATTTCATATAGTGGCTGATCAGGACGGAAAGCAAAAGCATGCAGAGCTTGGAGATGACATTGCCGGCATCTGAAAGGGTAGCGTTTTTCGCTCCGGCTACCGTCAGTACCATTGCACACAGAACCTCCACCAGCATCCATACAGAGCAGATCAGTATGGCAAACATACACCTCATCTTTATGCTTTTTCTGGCAGTAACAGTACTAATCAGAAACACCAGAATGATATTTCCTGTAAGCAGCATTAATGGTGATACCCGAAAGACCTTATTTGTAAAAATCAGAAAAATGTAATACCCCATCCAAACAATAACACTTTTATAACTGCGTTTTCCCGGTCCCAGAAAAGCTGTCATACATTTTTGCATAATCAGAAGATGCAGAAAAAGGAAAAACAAATCAGACACTGTCATCAGAAGCTGTCTCATTCCACAACCGCCTTTCCTCCTGCAATCTCGCAGAGTTGCCGGCGGACTTCCTTCTGTCGATCCTCGCTGATTTTTAACTCCATCTCCCTGTCCCCGATATATACGGTCACATTAAAAAAATTCATCTTTTTTATGTAATCATAATTCACAAGAAAAGACTGATGGATACGCAGAAAATAACGCCTGCTGTCAGCAAGCTCCTTTTCCACACCATTCAGCTTTCCGTAAAAGTATTCTGAATGACCGCTGCTGAGAACGATATATACAACACGGTTGCGGCTTTCAAAATACACTACATTTTTCAGCGGAACTTTTCTAATTTCCTTGTTAAATGTGAACTGGTAGAAAACTTCCGTTTCTCCAATCCGCTGGCATGCTTCCTTATAATAGCGACAGAACAGTTCCTTCTCCAGCGGTTTTGAAAGGAAACGAAATGGCTCCACCTCAAACAGCTCCTTTAAATAGCTGTCATATCCGGAAATATAAATAAACAGCACACTACGGTCAGTCTCCCTGATGAGGCGTGCCGCTGATATGCCGTCAACGAGTTCCATTTCAATGTCTAAAAAAATAAGACTGTAGCGTTCTCCTGCCCGGATATGTTCCACAAGGGTTTTACCGTCAGCAAACACTTCGGTCTCCACACGGATGCCAATTTCCTGGCTCTCTGTTATAACCAGTGTTTCAAGGTTCCCTGCAAATTTTAAATCATCATCACATATGGCTATCTTCAGCATCTTTCCCCACATCCTCTGTATAAAATTCCCTTTCTTCCAACTGTGCCTGTTCCAGTCTCTCCAAAAGACAATTTAATGTTTTCTTATTTATTTCTGAAAGATTATTGTAGCGAAGCACAATATCGTAACATTTCTCCAATTCCTGATTCATCCGAAGCTGTCCGTTAAGATCGCGTTTGATATCTGAAATACCGAGGATATAGTCTGTTGTAACATTAAAGTAATAAGACATGTTTATGAGCAGGTCAGTAGAAATAGCAAAGGTGGATTTTTCCATCTTGCTTACTGTCTGCTGTGTGGTATTAATTATGGCACCAAGTGCTTCCTGCGACATACTGTGTTTTTTTCGTAACTCACGGATACGGTTTTCTATCATAACTGTAACTTCCTTTCTAATTATTATTTTACATAATTATTGACAGTAAAGTTACAATTATACAGTGTAATTGCTTTACCTCTTTGTGCGTAAATTACTTTATATCCAAGATATATACATTAATAAAAATCTGATGAGCAAAGTTTTTGAAGGTTTAAAGAGGGGGTATTAAAATGGGGGGAGTCCTTTACGACTTCCATTTAAATAGATTGGAAAATCCTCAAAAAAATTCTTCTTGAAAGTCAGTATTTGGAATATTATAGACGTGCTTTGATGTAATTTCATATCAGGACTAATAAAATATATATGAAATCAGGAAAAGTTACATATAAACACGGAAAAATTACGTGGTGAAGGTAAGAATGTCGAATTGTGTTAAAATCTGTCTTATTAAATAACCCGACGAAGAATTAAAGTTGCTTTGGAATGTATACTAAATTAGGAAAAGAATATTTGCCTATTAGAGATAATTGGTAAATATCAAATTAAATCAAAAGAAAGGAACAGTAAATTGGAGGCATTAACATATTTTGAAAATGTATATAAGGATTCTTGTTCGCAAAGATTTGGAGTTGTTTTTGATACTGAAAATAACAGTTATTTCTATGATAGAGGCACCAATAAAGTTATATTGTGCAATAAATGGGAACAGAAATTTATTGAAGAAATTTTAGAAGGAAAAAATCCTCAGGATGTGGAAAAAGAAGCATTGGCTAAAGGAATTAGCAGAGAGCAATTAGAGGCTTTTTATTGTGAAATAGAACAAGAAAATTTATTTCAGGCACCGCGATATTCTCAAATAAGTACTTTAACTATTGATGAACTAAAAGAAGGAACTAATGGCTTATCACAATTAATTTTGGAGTTGACTGAAAAATGTAATTTGAGATGTAAATATTGCATATATAACGAAAGTTATGAACAGTTCAGAAATTTTGATTACAAGAATATGTCATGGGACATTGCGAAGAAAAGTATTAATTATGCAAAAGAACATTCCGGTGATGAAGTTTCGATTACTTTTTATGGGGGTGAGCCATTATTAAATTATGACATATTAAAACAAAGTATAGAGTATAGTTACGAAGTTATGCCTAGTAAGAAATTGAGTTTTTCATTTACAACAAATTTGACATTAATGACAGTAGAAAAAGCAAAATTTTTCGCATCATTGGAAAATATATATATTCTATGTAGCATTGATGGACCTAAAAATATTCAGAATAAATTTCGAGTAGGAGTTGATGGTCGTGGAAGCTTCGATGAGGCAATTAGGGGATTGCGACTTTTGGTAGAAGAATTTGGGGAAAGAACGCAGGAATGTATCGCAATTAATGCAGTAGTCTGTCCACCATTTTGTAGGCAAAAATATGAAGAAATAATGAATTTCTTTGATGGATTGGATTGGATGCCGAAAGGATGTCAAATCAATTATGTTTATGTAAGCAGTGGAACCTTGAATCTGTCAGATGAAGAAAAGCAAGAAATTGAAGAAGAGGGCAAAAAAAATAAATATGAATTGATTCAGGATTGGCAATTCTCATACAAAGACAATGAAGAAAAACAAGAAATGTTTAATCAGTATATCAGAACAAATTTGAGGAAGATACATGAGCGCTTAATCACTTCTAAGCCAGTAGAAGTCTTACCTTGCAATGGATGTTGTATTCCTGGTAGACGAAGATTGTATGTCACGGCAAAAGGTGAATTTCAGGTTTGCGAAAAGATGGGTAAGTCTATTTCATTAGGGAATGTAGATGATGGAATTGATTTTATAAATGTATACGAGAAGTACTTTAAAGAGTATGAAAATGAATCATTACCCGATTGTGTAGAATGTTGGGCATCTGCATTATGCGGTTTGTGCTATGTGATGGCGTGCGATGATAAAGGGATAAATATTGAAAAGAAAAGAACGTCATGTGCAGGACAAAAGTTGGCAACATTGGATAATTTGAAAAAATATCATTTATTATTAGAGGAACAGCCAGAAAGATTACATAGTATATTTGTAGATAAAAAATGAATCAAATATAAGAAATTTATATTTGAAATAAAAAGACAAGGAGGGAAAGCCATGAAAGTAGTAAATCCCGTAGGAAAGAAAGTAGTTGATTTCAATTCTGAAGTCAATTACAATGATCTGCTTCGTGCAGGATGTATTTGCTCCGATACAACTAATATTGCTAATAAGGAAGCAAAATACGACGGTGAGGTATGTAACTGCTACTGTGCTGGAGATGATAAAAATCGTCAGGCAAATGATACAAGAGCATACATCCACTAACTAACAGAAACTGTCATAGATTCAATCTATGACAGTTTCTAATTGCACTAAAAATATGCATGAACTTATATAAAAAAATATTAAGATTAAAAAAATTTAGCGATTAATAGAGAATTCATATATAAAATATAATGGAAATTGAGGGAAATGCGATTGAAAGATAAAAAAATGAAAAACGCACCCCATACTTTAGTGGGGTTTATGAGGATTATTGGGAAAACATATAAATTATTATGGAATAGTTCAAAAAAAATAATGATTGCTTCAGTGCTTATTACTATTATAGGCGGAATAATGATTCCTTTGAATAGTATTATTTGGGGGAGATTTATTGATGCTGTAACGGGAGTACTAAAAGGTAAAGATAAAATAGAAGCATTTAAGTGGTTAGGATTATCTGTATGTGTACCTTTGTTAATTCAAGTAATAGGTAGTATGAAAAATTATTTGTCTTATATGGAAGCCGGATATATGAATCGTTACATAACAGAAATTATTATAAATAAAATTAAAAGAGTAAGAGCATCTGCTTTTGATGACAATAATTTCTACAATTATGTACAAAAAATAAATAATGAGTCTGTAACGAGATCTTTAGGGATTATGCGGACATCATTGAAGTGTATTGAAAGCATAGTGTTTATTATTAGTACAATAGCAATTTTTGTACAATTTGATTTGGGAATAGTAATTTTTTGTGTATTATCATGTATTCCAGTGCTATATATAAACATCAATATAGTAAAAAAGCAATATAATGTGTATAACAATAGATTTGAAAAATTAAGATATATTCTTAGTTTAAAAGAAATTTTTATAACCTTAACACGTTATAGCCTCATATCCCTTGGTTTTATCCCAATCTTCTATATTTTCAAAATGATTTTCCAAATCAATTCCTACACAGTAAACTTCGATATGATTCTCATGGTTCTGTCTACCATAGCAACTTGTGGCATCTATTACCTCTTGACCCTCTTTATCGCTAAAGATAAAACACTCCACTATGCTCTAAACTTAGTACTTGCTAAAATAAAACGAAATTAAAAAATCCCCTACTGATAAATTAGTTGTCAGTAGGGGATTTCTTCTTTATTCGTTTTCTTTCTTTTCAGAAGCGTTGGCTTCTAGATTTGAATCTTGTTTAGGTTGTTCAACAATAGAGGAATTAGCTTCTTGTTTCTGTTCTGGCTTAACTGCCTCGCTATTTACAGCAGCAACAGCCTGTTTCCAGATACCTTCTTCGTTTACTTTGTAACCATCAGGTGTTGTTGCATTCTTCAACAAAGAACCATCAGCTTGGAAATAGTACCAATTACCATCAAGCTGTTTCCAACCCGTTTGCATAATGCCAGTTTCTGGGTCTAGGTAGTACCATGGAGCCGCTTTTATTTCCTCTTCATCATATAGAAGAGAATAATCCTTGGCCCAACCACGCACTGGCTCCCCAACCGTTAAACTGTTGATACGAGCATCAAAGCCACCACTCTTCTGTAAATAATACCAATGACCCTCGTCATAAATCCAACCGGTTTTTAAAGTGTGATAGCTACGCTGATCTTCAAAATAATAGACTCGTTTCTCTGCTGGACTATCATATTGTTCCCCATGATGTTTGTTGGTATTTGTAGCAGTTTTTGCTTCTAAAACTTGCTTGCCAACAAATTCTTGTAGTACCCCATCTTGACCAAAGTAATACCATTTTGGCATTGGCATATATTCTAATCTTAAACCATTTGGGTAAGGACCAA
>OGKO01000219.1_pt1 | contig 48967 bp, 41 predicted proteins | sample 1572451 | NCBI WGS metagenome assembly OGKO01 (sample SAMEA2582089, study PRJEB24529) | metagenome | biome: Human gut stool | place: China | collected 2011 | reverse complement strand
AAAGGATTTATTAATTTCCAGCTAATTTAAGCTTGACTTTTCATAGCTGGTCTCCAAATAAAAATTTAATTTATTACATTAATTTCAATCCTCTAACATTAAAGTAATTATTTATTAATTGATTATTCAATTCGATATATTTTATATGTTTTAAACATCTTAACCATTTTTATGAATATCGTTTTATCAAACAAACTTTGTATAATTTCTAACAAATTTCCATTTATATATTCCCTAATAATTTCTCTTCGCACCCCCTCTAAGTCAACTTTTGTGTTTGCAGCCTTAAATATTATACTAAATAGTTCACGGCTTCGATTTATTGTATACTGTTCATTTTTATCTAACTCTATTATAATATATTTTTTTGTTTTATAATTTCCCGGAACCATTGACACAAGTACAAGCATCGGGTTATTTGTGTATTTAATAGCAAATTTATTGTAAAGTTCGTCACAAAAATTTTTAAAATCCTCCTCATTAAAATAATATCTTCGCCGATTTATTTCAAGGTAACAACTATCATCTTTTCCCCAAAACTTATCATCTGTATATCCTGGAATATAAAAATTAAAATAATTATTTGATTCCTTATCAAGTTCATCCATATAATTTATTATATATTCTTTGGCCTGCCCCTGTCTTGCATCTGCTATAAGTATTCCAAATGTAACCCTATCGCCTTCCATGCATCCATTAGTCTCACATGCCAAATCATGCTCCAGTCTTTCAAATCTGCTTGTTGGCCACATTTTTGCTACCTCCGTATTTTAATTATTATTGACTTTCTCTTAACATTTTCTAATCTATAAATATCTCTATCACTTTCCATCCTTCGTCTAGCCAAATCTTGTAGACTCTATCATATTTTTTACTTATCCGTAAAATCAATTATATTAATATTATTTATTCCCATAATACACAAAATACACATTAACTATTCCCCTGAATATCGAAAGTAAAATATTCAATGTCATAGATATAAAAATTATAAGAAAAAACATTTGCCAATAACCTATATTGGTTATTGTGATGAAAAAGTAATATGACAAAATTATAATCAACAATAATATTTCGCATATTAATGAAAAAGTAAACTGAATATGTAACTTTTGAAATAGGCTGACCTTTTCATTGTGTATTATCTTGTCAGTCTTTTTCTGTTTTAATTCCTCTATGCCTCTTCCTCCGCTTGTCAAAAGAAGCGTTACCAACATTACAGAAAAACCAATTAATATAGATATAAGGCTGATTAACACATCCGCCAACTGCTTGGTCGCAAAGTCTATTTTTCCATAAATCATGCAGATAATTGACACTATACAGCCTGCACCAAATGGCACCACGACATCAAATATTTTCTCTTTTAGTCCTATTGATTTAAAATAATCGATTACCAGTATTAACCACTCAAAGTAAAAAATCCTGCCTATTATCTTTTTTCTTTTTTTCATTATAAATCCTCTAAAAGCTGTTCCATTTTGTTGAACATTGACTCCGAATCGACCGTTCCATCTTTTTTAAGTGTAACTGTTATTTCTTCGCATTTTTTAATAGCATTTGTATCAATTACGGTATTCATATTATTTTCATCTTTTGCATATATTTTTAATCTTTTAGGCTTTTCTATCACATCTTCAGATATCATATTTTCAGCAACAGTTCTTATCATTCTATTCCCCAAGCTTTCCCTTGTTTTAGCTCTTATTATAATTTCAATATCTTCCCTTGAAGTGTTGTCTAAGTTTATTAAATTCATATATCCTGTACCCAGCATTTTTTTGTCAGTAATAACTTGAGCCGCCACTATTCTTTGAGCTTTATCAATCAATGTTAAAAAGTCATCTGACGGTATTATACTTTCCTCAATTCTTCTATTGTCACTTCCGCCACACTTCATATTTAAATTAATAAGGTTATTATTTAAAAAATCTATAACCTTTTTCATGCTGACTCCAGATCTTCTTTCCTCAAAAATTGCATACGCCTCATCATCCTTGATTTTAAGAAACAGATGTGTAACTTCTTTTTCACCTTCTGTTAATTTTTTATCCGTACGTCTTTCTGAACCATCTTCACTCGACATATAATTTGGTGAATGATTAAACTTACATGATTTGAATATAACTTTGGCATAATCGCAATCGTCTTTTTCAAACATTTCTATACCTTCAATGTCCATTGCCTTATTGGCTTTTAAATCTTTGATTACCCTGTATTTACCATCGAGTTTATCAATATATGCTAGTACTCTTTTAAACAAATCTTTATCAAACGACCTCTCGCCCGTGTCACTTTCCGTAAAATCCATATAATAATATCCTATTTTTCTTGTTGGTACACTCATGCTACTATCTCCTCCATAATATTGTTATAAAATAGTTCTATTTATATTTTATTTCATCAGAACAGTTCTGTCACCTACCCATATCTGGCAAGATTTCATCACACTTTATAGACGCATTACAAACCAAAAAGTCAGAAGTATGCACAGTCCTTCTCATCAAAGAACTGTCACCCTCCGACATATACCTAATTTGTTCAACCAACATATAAAAGTTTTGACAAAACTCCCGAAATAAAGAAAAATGCAGCTACCAAAAGAATACTTCCGAGCACTATGTACGCTTTTATATTCCGGCACAACCCATAGGAAATCTTAAACAAGAGTCTCCACATTTTTGTTAATCTTGTCTGCATAGTCAAATTCACCGTCGCCAGAACATGAATAGTTCCCAATGTCACAAACAGAATAACTACAAATATAAAAACCATACCTATAAGCTGATATAAAATAAAACCAAATGCCTGCACGTTCTTTATTATCTCAAACATACCTTTCTCCTTCATTTGAGTAAAAAGAACTTGTTTGTCGATTTCCTTGTACATAATTGGATTCTCAGCAAAATAAAGCAGTAAAAAGGAACAAATTATTGCAACTCCATTAAAAATTAAAATAGTTTTTAGTGTTTTATCCTTTTTATACTTTTTTATAGTCATATATGTGCTTGTAAGCAGCATTGTACCAACAAATGAGTTAAGTATATTCATAAAAACAACTATTCCGTGTTCGTATTTTATATAAATATATATCAGATATACAGAAACAATTAATAATACTATTATTAATTCCCATATATTATATGTATTATCCTGACTGTCCGCCCTTCGTTTTTGGTATCTTCTTGTTGAAGTACTTTGATTATAAATGTTTATTTTTTGTTGCTGCTGAATCTGGATAAAATTTATCTGTTTATCTACAACAATATTGCTTTTTTGTTTATCTCTGCTAAACAATTTAGTAAAAATACATCCAAAGAAAGCTCCAAGTGCTGATGTAAATATAGTCTTTAATACATCCAAAAGAAACCCTTTCATATCTACTCACCATCCTTATTTTCTATAGTTTATAATATATTTATTTTACCACGACGCTTTTCTATCTATCAGTTAAATAACTCGCCCACCTGATAGAGGTGACGATACTTTTGGGGTAGGCGAGTTATTTACCTGATACATATCCTCACGGAGCTGCCTAAGTATTGTGATGAAAAAGGAAAAATAGAACCGGCAAAACTGGATCAGCTGATGCCCTGGCAGAGGAGCTTCCCAAGGCAGGAATCCTAGTCATGGGATTTCGTCAGACGGATATACTCGAGACTATTGAACCCCATCAAAACCTGTCAGATTCGTAAGAATAACATTCGCAAAACGAAGACAGATAAGGTCGACCCATGCCTTGGCATTCTCAAAGCCTTCTGAAGTATTGCTGAACTCGAATGCCACACTGCTCCTTTTTTCAAAATTAATATAATTAACTTTCTATCTTCAATGTTTACATTTGTTATTTTCTACTTTTGCTCCCACACATGGCGCCATCAACGTCAACGTCATCAACGCCCCCATTCCAATCCATTTAGCATACTTTGAAAACCCAGATATGAATAATACAGAAAAAATCGTTCCAACACCAAGCGCTATCAAAATAGTCTTTTTCTTGAATCTTGTTATTTCCATGTCCGAAAGCGGCTTATTTGGAGAAACAATCGGGCTAACAATACATATTACATTCAGCCCTACAAGAACAATAATAAACAATGTTACACCACATGATATTCGTTCAGCGGTAATGATAAATGATAGGATTAATGAAGAAGAAATGATTATACATTGCCATTCTTTTTTTGCATGATATCCGCCGGTATATCTCCTAAATAAAGAAAATGGGATAATAAGCAGTAAGCCTTTCCAGATGCTTAACTGCAATACGCAACACCAAATTATTACCAATATATATGGCGAAACCATATATCTTAATGTTTTAACCGCATATTCATATAATTCATATTCTTCTTCATTAATGGCTCTTTTTCTAATGAGCCACTCTGTTATCATCCTGTCCATTCTTCTTAAACCTCTTTAAGCCTTCAGGGCATTTAGGCTGATATGCCATGTGCGAGGATACTTCGTTGGCATCTTTTGCCAAAACAAAATCCAATACTTTTTTCATTGTCTTTGAAATTAACATGATGTTTCTCCTTCCTGCTGTTTGTTAAATTTTTACAATTTAATTATGCACTTTTGGATTTATTTTTCTATATATATGTCATGAAATGACATTTTTCATGTTTTTTTGACATTATTCTACTAAAGTTAAATAAAAAATTAAAAAGCTTATATTGCAGAAATATTTACATAAATATATAATCTTATATAAATAAACAAATAGGATGTAAATTATGCAGAATCTAATGATTTTTATTTGCTATGCCATTGAAGCGCTTACACTATTAGTATATTGTAATCTTGTTTTTAACTCCAAAGAGTCAAAGCATTTTATTTTATGTATTATACTGTGTTCATATCTTTTTTTGTTTATTACTCATTCAATGACTACAACATTGGGCTATTCACTTAATGTTGTAAAATTTAGTATAGTCAATTTTTGCATCATATTCTTTTTGTTTAAAACTCGTTTTTATGTTGCTTTACTCCATGCAATTCTTATTACATTTTATATGGATATAAGCGAGTTCCTTTTTTGTAATGTTTTCGCAAATTTCAGTTCTGAATCGTGGAACAATTGGAACAATGCAGAAAACCTTTTTATTGTTCTTCTCTCCAAAATTACTTTTTTTGTTTTATCTGTAATTACTGCCAAAATTATCAGAAATAAAAAATTATCCCCTTCGACCTTTAATAAAGGCACTGGAATAATTATCCTAATGTGTTTTTGCATTTATTCAATACTTTTCACACTTTATACAGTTATTACTAAAGTTCCATACAATTCTACACTTGAAGCCGGAATTTATATTATCCTTGGACTAATTTTATTTTTTATGTTATTAGCCATTAGCTTATACACATACAACCAGAAAAGAGGACGCGAGCTTATCGATCTTAAAAGCAGACAACAACGTGAAGAATTTCGTCAAGAATATTTTCAATCAATGCATCAAAAAGATGAAGCACAAAGAATTTTTGTACATGATATAAAAAATCATCTTATGGTCATAAATGCTTTAAACAACAATGAAAATGTCAAAATTACAGATTACATAACAGCCCTTGTCGGCTCCATCAGCTTTAGGATGCCTTCATTTTTTTCTTCCAACCAGCTTTTGAATATTATTTTAAGTAAATACAACGACGAGGCTGCAACTGCAGGAATAAATATTACATTTGATATACGTTATTCGAAATTTGAATTTATGACAGATAACAGTTTGACAGCTCTTTTTTGCAATATACTAGACAATGCGATTGAAGCGTGCAGTGTTATAGAAAATTCCTTTATAGAACTTCAAATATCAAAACCAACAAATACTTCTTTGGTTCGCATTGTCCTTATTAATTCATGTATTAATCGCCCAGAACACAGAGGTGGGTTTTTGATGTCAACAAAAAACAATCCTAACTTACATGGTTACGGCTTACGAAGTGTAACTAATATTGTAGAATTATATAATGGTGAAATGAATGTTTATGTTGACAACATCAACTCAACTTTTCACACAATAATACTTCTAAATGGAGAGTCAAATGAGAATAATAATTTGTGATGATAATATAGAATTTGCTAAAGAGCTCTCACTACTACTAAAAAATTTTTTTAATATTAAAGGCATAAAAGCTCCCGAAATTGTTACTTTCTATTCCGGTGAAGATTTACTAAATGATAAATATCAAAAAGACATTGTCTTTCTTGACATACAAATGCCTGGAATTGATGGCTTATCCACCGGTCATACATTATACGCTCAAAACAATAATGTCATTATACTTATAATAACTTCATTTTCCGAATATTTGGATGATGCAATGCGCTTCAATGTGTTTCGCTATATCAGTAAACCTCTTAATACAGACAGACTCTATCGCAACCTTTCTGATGCAATTGAGGTTTACTATCACAGATGCACTCCAATTACATTAGACTTGGAAGATTGTATAAAATGTATACCTGCAAGTGATATAGTATTTCTGGAAACTCAAAACCGAAAAATATGTATTCATACCACAACCGAAGACCTATATGCGCACGGAACAATCAAAGAATGGACAAAAAAGCTAAATTTACCATGCTTTTTTACCAGTCACAGAAGCTTTATAGTAAACCTTACACATGTTACACAAATTTCACACGACTTGATATATTTAGATGCAGGAAAGTATACCGCATATTTATCTCAAAGAAAATTCAATAAATTTAAAAATACCTGGCTTTCTTTTATAGAGAAATCAATATAAGAAATATAATATGAATGTCCGCATGCCCTATACACAATTACATTTTTACTCTTCATAATATAGTCTATTCCAAGCTTTTGCTGATAGATATTTACAGAAATAGTATCATACACTCCTTTCAAAAAGAAGGGCTTTGATGCGGTCGCTTTTCCGGCCACAGAAAAAAAGGATGCTTCCTTCCTCTGTCGGATCCAGTCCGAAAGTTCCGTTTACAATGGCAATAAGTCCGTCAATCCCATTTCTGATATATCCGCAACTCCCATTCTTATACAGCTCCTGCAATTTTATGCAATATTCAAAAGTTTCTGTCTCCCTAATATCAGATGATTACTGTCAATAATTATATGTTAACCACGAAAAAAAGCCCACTTATTATAAGAATCATCCGTTCCATCATACTTAGACTTTTGGATAGCCATAGATACTTGCGCAATGTTATTTGAAATATCACTCAGTTTTATCTCTAACGGATATTCTATATATTGAACTCTCCAATCAAGGCCATATTGTCCTATAAAGAGAGGTTTCGTTTCTAATGAATCAAATAGTTCCTGATAATCTTTCTTCATACAGCCTAGAATGTATTCATATTTTTCAATTCTATTTTTTGTAAGCATTAAAAGTGAATTGATATATGGTAAGTCATAGGTTATCGCCTTAGGTATCAGTAGCGGATTAAGCTCTGGTTCAATCTTTACATATGGTTTAAGCTGTGGTGCTATACTCTTTTCAGCCACCTCTTTTCCCGCAACCATTATAGACTGTGCATTGTGGAATGTCCAATTTCTTAAATCGAGAAATTCATTTAATATTTTTTTTGCTTCATCCGTTAAGCTGTTTTTTAGATACCCTTTTTTTTCGTACAATGCCCTTATATCTATATATGAGAACGAAGCGCCTTGATGATCAGCTATATATTTCAATAATTCATGTTGTCTATACAGCAGTTTGTCATTTATGCTCTCATATTCTTTAGCTATTGCTGATTCAGTTGTACGATCAATCAATTGCTGAACTTCTTGCGAATATTCTTTGTATTTATTAAGATTGCCAATTACACCTACAATTAATGAACCTAATACCTGACAAGCTACTTGAATATCGTTTATCGGGTACTGTTTATATTGCTTTTTAGTACCACCGCTCATTTTAACATCTACTCCTTTTATATCATGACCATTTACTATAATTCGCTTCCTGGGACTAACTCAAAATCTACCGAAAATTTCAAGTCAGCAAAGTTTCATACACTCAAAGACAATACCATAATGTATTATGTACTCTCCAGTTACACATCACCTATAGCCATTTATGTATGATTTTAACATGTTTTTATTGTATGCCTCTATTTATTAATGGTTTATATTTCATGGTGATATATTTAAAACTTCCTTCATATTTATTAACAAATTTGTAATCATTAGTATAAAAAATATATTGTCCATTTTCATCTTCATCAAATGGTACAACCAATGCTTTATCATCACAATTAGACAAAACTATATATTGACAATTAGGGTAACTTATTACTTCATACCTTTTTGAATTTTCTACACTTGATGTCATTTTAAAAACTATTCCCACTGTAAATAATATTATGGTACTCATGATGTGGAGCCAAAAAAAACTTTGTATTATAATTCTGACTGGTTTCAATTTTATTTTACCTATATTATCAAACAACACAATTCCAACAACTGATAGAATTCCCACAATCATAGCTCCCCATACAATTCCATTAGCATATCTGTTAATGAAATTCGCAATAAAAATTGGTACATGATATGAATCTTCCAGCATTTCTATTATAAAAATCAAATCTAATATATTTAATATACCAATACATAAACTTATACCTGTTGAAAATAATGTTGTCAATATTATAACTTCAGATTTAGTTGACCCAGCTTTGATTAAATGTCGTTTTATACACAAACACATAATTGGAGTTGCAATTAAAAATATGCAACAAACCAATAAAATTATTTTATCACTATAATTTGTATTGAAATATTTTATTGGAATACTATAAAATTTTTGACATTCATATTTGTATTTTAGATTTAATATTATGCTCGCAATTGTATAAATGCTCGTCACTATTGCAATAGTTTTTATAATATTATCTAAGTTTGAGAAAAAATTATATATGGGGTTTTTTCTTTCCATTAAACTGTCAGCAATAATATCTATACCTTTTGCGTAATTTTTTTGCTTTTTTCCTTCAATTAGATATTTATCACATCCTATTACTATTTTTTTCATCAAATCATATATATTGGAATTATTATTTATTGGTACCGTTCTCTTTAACCCATTACGAGTATCATATAAATATATGCAAGGTACCTTATTTTCCATGATATTTAATTCATGAATTATATCGGTAATTAATGTACTAGAACAATTATGTTCCTCTAATATTGTTTTGTTACTGTTTTTTGCCACTGCCGGCAGTCCAAGAATAACATTCTCACCACATAAATCATTTAAGGATTCCTCATCGATGTTACTATATAAATTTTCTCCATCAGAATATCTTGCAATCAACAAAACAATTATTTTTGCTCCATTATATGATAAAATCTTTTTTATATCACTAACATTATCAAAATATTTAATCATGCCTTTTTCCTCCCTTTCAACTTTTCTTTGCTTTCTAAATTAATTATACATTATCACATAATTTATTTTATTAAAAAGTTATTATAGACTAACTTAGCAAATCAGTTAATGTCTCTGTAGATTTATTCAAATCCTCATATTCAAAAATATCCTCGCATAAATACGTTACAAACTGATCTTCATCAATTACCGATTTATATAAATTAGCACACAATACTTTATATTAATTTTTTCATCATTATCTTTAATATTTTTTTGCGAATCATTTAATCATTTTGATAATCCAACAATATGCTTCTATAAGTGTTTCATTCAAATCAGCATCATTCATGAAATTATCTAGCAGTCCTTAATCGTTAAATCTCGTTCCAAAAAATACTGTCTTCATAAATCCCTTGTATTGCTATATTAATTCCCATAACAGATGCCCTTTGAAAAATAAATCCAGATCAAACTGATTAACCTAAATACTTAATTTGCATTGTCCTCATCAATTTTATAAAAACCTTTTATATTTTCACACCATTTATGAATATTTTTCTCCACATCTTTTTTCCCCTGTAGATGTGCCAGTACATGCTCAGCATTTAACAAATATATAAAGCATATAACTTCCTGAGCAGTTCTCTGACGTTCTTCATCGCTTAAAATATCTGTATAATCCATGACCTCCATACCATTTGCTCTTTCCTCCATATGGCTGTCTCCATTAAGCACAAGTCTATACATCAGATTCTTAAAATAATCAATATAATCCTTGTCTTTAATTGTCTGCAATATTGATTCATCACAAGATATTTGTGCAATTCCCTTCTTATATACGAATGTTGAAAACGCTTCTAATACACGACGCATAGAATTCCCTACTGTTAATTCCTCGTTAATTGTAATGCCACATGCATAATCATATACTATTTTAAATAATTCCGAATATTCATTTCGTTTCTTTACAGCAAATTGAATTATTTTTTTATCTTTAAGCTCCATACATGAATAAGTTTGTTTCTCATTTGGTACTTCATCTTTTATATCTTCACCAATTTTATGCATATCATAAAAGCACTGAATATCATGAGTCATTATAATAATTTGACTTTCCTGGTTGCTTTTTAATATTTCTGATACTTTGGATCTCAAGAAAGACATAATTCCTACCTTATTCTCAAAATCAAAACTTGACACAGGATCATCTATTACTAATATTAATTTCTTTTTGTAACCATCCTTCACATCCTGATTCATAATCAACTCAACAAAAAAATAACATAAAGCAATTATATTTCTCTCTCCAACAGACACGTTATTAGGTCTCACAGGTTTGCCATACGCATATAATACATATTTTCCATTTTCAGGCTTAATTTCTAATCTATTTTTTGAGAAAAACACATATCTTAAACTTTTATTAATTAAGTTCTCAGCAATCTTTATATTTTTCTTCTGTGACTCTAAAGCATTAAGTTTCTCACTGAAATCCTTAATTATTTTATCTGATTTTTCCAATATATTTTTTGCTTCTTTCTGCTCATCTAATGCCTGCCTCCACAGTTCGATATCTCGCTGTACCTCATAATAAGCTATAATTTTATTATCAGCCATAAGATTCTTCTCAATAGTTGCGATTTCTTTTGCTGCATTATTATACGCATCTATTTCCTCCTGCAGTTTCATTCTTACAGACTCGTATTGCTGAATCTTTTCTTGTAAGTTACTTTTAAAATTATCAATTGGCGTATATGGGTGATTGATTTTTTCTAGTATTATTTCTCGAATATTTGAAATTTCCTTATTAATATCTCCAATAGCATCCTTACATTTTATATAATTCTGTGAATTCAAATCTTCCATACCAGTAAAATCTATATTTATATCCTGAATCATACAACCTGATAATTTTTCTTTATGATGTTCAACTTCTTTGGACAAAATCCTTTGAATACTTGTTATTAATTCCTGCTTTCTATCTTCTGTTATATCCTGAAGGCAGAACGGACATTTCTTTGTCTTTTCTTGGGAGAAAATTAACTTCATTTCGTTTATTTGCTCTAATTTTCCCATATCAATAAGCTGCAATAAATATTTTTCACGGTCAGTCAGAACAGGACTTTCCACCTTTTGCATAAGAAGATTTTGTAAAAGATTCTCATTATAAGGTATTTGCAATTTTACAGTATCTTTAATTTGCTCTACTTTATTTTTTCTTACCTGATTTAACAATTCAATTGACGTGTCATATCGTTTTTTCACCTCTGTTAATTTTTCTGAAGGCGTAAGTGCTACTATTAAATCAAATATCTTTTCAGTGACAGAAGCATTTCTCTTTCCTTCGTTAATAATCTTTTCTCTTTCAGCCCAATGTCCATCACCTGATAATCCCATTATAATCTTGTTTTTGCAATAAATGGGTGATTTTTTATTTTCTCCATTATTGTATTCTTCTACATTTTTTTTGAATTGTAAATTCTTTTTTTCTTCTTCCTCCTTTCTACGCTTCAAATCCAATATCCTATCTTCAAAATTACCTAACTCACCCAAAAGTACAATACTATTTAATCCATCTTCACGAATTTTTACACACGAATTTATATATTCTTCATTAAATACATGAATTGACTGTATATCAGAAAACACTTGACCATTTTCGTCGTACAAATTTGCATACGCAATTTCTCCAACTTCATCTCCTTTAGCTTTCTGCATTGCCCTTGAAATTGTACTTTTTCCAGAGCCATTTTTTCCATAAACTAACAAAAGACGTTTTGATTCATTAAATAATTCCATTTTTGTTTCTTCAGTAAAAAATCCACCTTTAAACTTTATTTCCTTTAACATTTTCGCACTGCTCCTCCTAAAAAAGTTTATATATAATATTTACCGCACATTATTTTCATTGTCACCTACCCAGAGTTGGCAAGATTTTTTGTGCTTTGTAGACGCATTATGACAAAAAAGGCATAAATTAGATTTGTAACTATTCACAAATCTTATATTAGTTTTTATAGTTTACACTTAACTTGAAACGGTCTCTAGCAATTTTTGCCCTATGACACGATTCTATGTTACATGCAAAATATAAAAATTTTAATTAGATTCTATCACACTATTTTTTTCTGATATTTCTAGCAATTCATCTTCCGTAATGTCCGAAACAATATTTCCGGAAACATCCAACAGAATATATGGATTACTATTATCATGATTCATTGAAATAACAATAATTGTTTTTTCCCCATGGTACAAAAACAGTTTGCTACCTTTTAACTGTTCATTGCCAAATCGATTGCCAAAACGTAAAATGTAATTTTCAAACTGCACATTATTAACAAATGCATTTAACGAAGGAAATCCCCAATTAAGATTTTTTAATAAAGGCTTCTCGTCCTTCATCTTTTGAATATTGTCTCTAACCTGTTCTCTTGGTTGCCATTCTTTTATCAAATAGTCCAAATAGTTCATGTTTAATAATTCAGCCTCTCTAAGTTGCATTTTGAATGTTCTATAATTATTTAAAACATTTCTTAAATACTGCATAAAATCAACCAATAGAATAGATAACAAAAACAAATTTGCAACACCCTCCATTTTTTCAAGCAAAAGATTTTTTGCAGAACCAAAATTTCCATTACTAATTGCTTGATTCAAAATCTCATATTGAGTTTCACCAAATACAATTAATTTTATCTGATGAAATCCCGAATATGTCACAGGATGTTCCTTTCTGTTCTCCCATGTCCTACCATCGATAGAAAATCTACTAATCATTAAATAATCATATGCATCCTCTACACATCTTATCTCCCCTTTTATATCTGAAGTATTATTTATTAATTCAAGAGCCTCAACGGTTTGATATAATGTCCAATATAACATTTCAGAATTGCTTCGCAATCTCATTACCCAATCAAATCCATCTAGTCCGAATGAGTTCGTCCATTGTGCATTTACAATAATTAATTCCGTTTCCCACTTATCGTATGGTGTCTCAATCATTTCACGTATATAAGGATTCAATTCCTTTGAATTGTAAATGTACTCATTCACTAGTTCCTCTAAATACAAACCAAATTCTTTTTTATTGTATCTCAAATTTTCAAAAAAAATTTCCGTCAAAATATTGTAGGTATTTTCAGCATAATTACGGGGATTTAATATTTCAGTAGTTTGATAATCTTTTACATTATCAAATAGGCTTTTCTTTTCATTTTGACCATCACAAGATATAAAGCATTTTTCTGTTCGGACAATATTTTCAAAAGATGATATTATTTGACTTGTTATATTTGAATCATACTCAATATGATTATCATCATCAATTCGCACCCTAATATGAATATATTTATCTATCTGATTATATACCTGTTCTGTTTTAGTATTCAGGTTATTGGGTCTAATAACCACATCTTTCCCTGCATCTAACGATATAATTGAAATAATCCCCGCTATTGATGCAAACTCCGATAATAACTTTATTATTTGTTCCTCATCATCATTTCTATCTGTATCATCAATTACAAATATTACATTTTTTCTTCCAGACACTTTCAATAACTTGGAAACCTGTTTTGTAAAAAGTTCCTTTTCTTTCTCAATATCGAAAAATCCGTTATCTTTGGTCGCTGACAATATATTAACTGTTGAAAACTTATCTGAAAACAAGCTTGCCAATGAAGTAAGAAATGCAACATTTCTTCCTGCTATTCCGATTTCATATTTTCTAAATAAATCCTCAAAATAGTTTTTTACATATACAACAACATTCTTTGTTTCTTTTATTGTTAGTGTACCAATCTTTAAAATGAAATACTCATTACTCTCTTTCTCATATTCATAAATTAATGTATCAGTAATACTTGTTTTTCCTCTCCCCCAAGCACCTATTAATGCAATGTTAAAACTATCTGAAGAACTCCTTTTTCCAATTATTTTTTTTAATTGATCCAATGCGTTACATTGACTTGATGTAAGATTAGTTCGCCCTATCACGGGTTTTTCCACATAGCTTAATGCTTCTTTTGAAGTGACAGTAAAATTATAGTTAAATATTTTCGATGTCTCATATTCAAGTAAAAAAAGCAGCGTTCCAAATTCAATTAAACATTGTATAATCTGATATTTAGTATTACATTTATACAAAAAAACTATTTCTCCCAAAAATATCGATAATGCCAAATAAACACGATGCTTCTTTATCCAAATATGTAATGATGATATATTTTTTGAAAACATAACCAATAGAAGAACGATTATTACTATATATTCACCAAAATTTAAACTTCCTTTTATCGTAACATATAATATATCGCAATTTAAAATAGATAAAACATCTAATGATCTTAAAATCACCTCAACAAAAAGGCACAAAACACCCAATATGGAATATTTTAACAATCTTTTTATTGCTACCCTAACCCGACTCTTCAAACTCTTTCCTCCATATGCTTAATCACAATAATCATTTATATTTCAAAATTATACTCAATAACACCCTCGATTTTCTCATAAAATCTCAATCAAAACCTTACCAGTTGCCATCGCCCCTGTCACCTACCCAGAATAGGCAAGATTTTTTCGCACTTTATAGACACATAAAGAAAAAAAGGCAGAGATGCGATTACCTGTGTTCTCCACCAATCACATCCCTGCCTATCAGTTGCCGTTAATTTAGCGATAATTAAAAGAATTTTCCAAATATCTGAATTGTCATCATTATATGCCGCTATGTTATCCCGTTTTCACCACTATAATAACCTCCCCTGCCCAACTGTCCTTATTTCCATATTTTGTTTGCCATGAATCTCTGAAAAAATGACCGGTACATCCTGACTGTATTCATTCCCGAAAATATCCTGATAGCCAAACTGTATTGTTCCAGGAATATTCATGGTGCAACCATTCTGCACGGCTTCACTATATGCCATATAGCAGATCATGACTCTTAATTCTTCAGTACCTACAAGTCTCACTTCAAGCGGATTATTGGCTCCGTAGTCAGTTCTTTCAAAGTTATCCTCTATTGCAGCATGTCTTATATGTACATTAAATGCCGGATTATTATTTGCCATCGAGACAGCCACACCTGTATACAGCTTATACGGCTCTTCTCCAGGGAATCCCGAGGTGCATATGCCGTCTTTGTAAATTGAAAATATCTGGTCATCACCTAAAGTTACCAATGATACGCTATATGTCTTAAAAGCTAGTATAGGCAATCTGTCTGTTATGTTCCGAACGCAAGCCGATAATGACTCCAACAATTGTAAATATGCCTCCAAGCACAACCCCTGTGAGTTCCATAAATAATTGACCATAAGCTGTGTCCTTAGTAAGGACGCAGGTAACAATCAGGCTGATACCGATAATGACTAATACAATTATCAAGATAATATCGGACTTTGATTTTCTTTTTGCTCATATTTCGGCAACCTCTGCTATGCATTCATTTTCTTGTTAAGCCGCCCCAATACCTCTTCTCTTTCATCTCCTGTAATGTCCAGCGTATCAAGTGCCTGTTCCACGGTAAGCTTCATATTCTGCATGAGTTTTATTACAGCCTTGACAATACTTCTAACTTCCCCACGCACCTCTCCATCAGCAGCTCCTGACTCATATCCACTGTCGTATCCCTCATCATACCCTGCCTTCCGTTCCGTAGCCCTGAGCTTTCTCTCTTCCTCTTCCTGATTATATTCAAATATGCTCGTCATCTCTACCTCCGCACGATTTTTTCTCAAAAAATCCGCCAGCACATCATTCCTTATGCACTCATCAACAGCACGTCTGACCGCTGCCTCAAGTGAGCCAAGCTCCGTATTGTACTTTCTCACCATTATAAAATACTACAAAATTCGGTGCAGGAATCTTCTGCACAGTCGACGAGTACAACGACTTCTTATCCACAAGTCCATTATACTCCGATGAAATATAAAACAAATCCCTTAATGGCATATTAGGATTAATTGTCGACTGATGCTCATACAGGTAAATCCCTGTATCAAGCAGGAACGCAAGATCATTCTTCATGCCCATATATACCGCGTTTTCAAGCGTTACTATCTGCAGTTCGTCCGGATTTTCATAATGCCTGCCCGACACAGCATTATACAGCTCAAGCATTCTCTCTTTATCAGAAAAAAGCATCCTGAATACCGTGTCCTTGTACTTACGATTAGCGGTCAGACTTACTGCATTTCCTCTTTCGTTACTTCTTCCCCCTGTTTTTACAGCTTTTGTCATAAACTATCTCCTATAATGTTGTATTGCAGGAGATACATCTGATTGACGTGCATGCTGCTCAATGTCAATAAACTCATTTCTTGCATGTAAGACCTATATTCATCTATATGCTTTTATCACGGCATTTTCAGTTGTTCCCTGCTAGGTCAATGGATTATCAAGCATAGAACTTTGAATATCTTCCGTGAAAACACACACGCACAATCCAGAAATAAGAAATTTAGATTTTTCAAGAAATATGCTTTTAATAGAACTTAGCATAATTACCATAGGATGTCAATATCCTCTTTGATACTATAAACTACAAAATTTAATTCCACTATCCGCCTCCCCTAAGGTACAGCGGAATTTACTTTTTCAAGTTAGGGGCAAGAATTTTCGTGCTTTGTAGACGTATTGTGACAAAAAAGACATATCATGTAACTGCTAATAGTCAATTACACAATATGTCCCCTTGTCAATATACTATTTATTGTAATTTGTTATGTATGGTTCATATTACAAACCATACTGTGCCATGATGCCTATAAACTCTGGTGAGTTGGCAAATCCTTGGAGGACATCGTCGCGAGTAAGGTTCTGCTCACGCATGCTTTGAATCCAGCCTGCGACTTCACTTGCACCTGCTTCGCGATCAAGAAATGTCCTGTAGAGTGTTCTGAGGTATTCTTCATCGCTGAGGTTCTTGGCTGTAAATTCCTGTGAATGTAAGAAACCATTGGCAGCTATTTCCTCAGGTGACATTACATTATTAAGTAATGCTGAGCACCAACCGTTCAGACCGTCCTCATCATAATTTCTTCCGAGTGCCTTTCGGTACAGACGCACAACGAACTTGGTTGCACCGGGATTCTGATCCCTTGCGTCAGTCAAAGGATAGTCACCTCTGTTCATTCCATAGCTTGCACAAATGTCAGTAAACTCTTGAGAAACCGCAAACTCATGAAGAATGTATGAACGCGACATGCCTGAAGTAAGCTCACTCACCCATCCGTCAAAACCATTTTTATCCGGTTCCCTGTTCATGAATGTTCTGTAAAGCATGGTGACATACAGCTCGTCTGACACGCCTTTCTTTTCAAACTCTTCTGAGTTAAAGAAACCTTTTGCGGCAACCTCTGCCGGTGACAGATAATTGCCTAATAACTGTGAACTCCATCCATCAAGACCTTCCTCATCGTATGAACGACCTAATATTTTCTCATAACATCTAATCACAAATTCCCTTACAGCCTTTTCCTTTTCGGTTAAATTTCCCGAATCATCCGGCTTATCAGAATCATCGGTACCGTTATAATCATTTGCACCTGAGACCATGCCGACTCTTGCACACATAGATGTGAACTCCTCAGAATTTATAAATATTGAAAAAATATACTTTCTGGAGTGACCACTGCCTAAAAGCTGAAGCATTCCCGCCTTTCCCGACTCGTCCGGTTCTCTTCCCATAAGTGTACGATACAGCATGTTCACATACTCATCATCGCTTGTGTGCTTATTGATATATTCATCACTGAATACAAATCCATCTGCGACACCTGCCGCTGTACATGAGCCATTCTGAATCCCGTTTACCCAGCCATTCAGCCCTTGTTCATCGGCTTTTCTGCCCAGTACCTTGCTATATAAACCGGATACATAATCAGACACGGTATTAATAGGTTTGACACTTGTATCCTCGTTCTTCGACCACCTTGCATAAAGCACATAGTTTGATGCTGCGTTTGCAGGAATCTGTGTTATCTTTTTCTTATACGCATTGTCTGTATACCATCCTGCAAAGGTGTATCCGCTCCTCGTCGGAGCTTTTAAGGTTATCTCACTGTTTCCCGTCTTGTATGTTGACGGATTGGATGAATTATTCGTTCCTCCGTCAAGATTGTATGTTATTGTGTAAGTCTTTTCTACAGGTGTAACCGGCGTGCTATATTTGTTGTCGGAAGTAAATGCCTTCACACACAGGTTCCCCCACGGCCATGCATAGAATCTGTTTCCCGACTTGTAAAATGTCTTTTGATTATTTGAGCTGACTGCACAGTCCCATACTATGGTTTCAAGATTGTCACCTGTCGCAATCGTCATTGCCTGTTCATATTCAAGTGCATATTTATCGACACTTACTACAATCGCAAAGCTGCTTCCCGGCTGTATCTCAACCTCATCGGCAAGCTCAATCGTATATATACCCGCATAGGCGGTTGTTCCCTGTGTCGTGGCACTCTCCTGCTTCGTTCCGCTGGTTGGATTCTTGACATCCGTGAGGTCTGTATACACCTCTATTGTATAGTTTACGGAAGCATTATGTGTAAAAGATACCGATACGGCCTTGAGCGTCTCAGATTTCACTTCAGCATCCGTCTTTGCCGTAAATACATTAGCCATTGTAGTGTACTGTTGGTTTGCAGTTGCATCAAGTCCACCATCAAGCTGATAGTTGCTGTCAAAACCATCATCGGCACTAAAATCAAATACCCATGCGGTATCGCTTAATGAAAACGTCTCATAGGACATCCAGAAGTAGTCCGTACCAGCACCCCAACTGTTTCTCACAAGCCATGCCCCGTCATTTGCCGGTTTATTCCATAGAAAATTATCCTTAGAATAGTTATCGTCCCAGCCAACTACCATTACAGCATGTCCACCGCCGGAAACTGCAGTATCATAATAATTACAGTCATCTCCATTCGGACCATAACTGATATTATAGCTGTTGTGGTAATACATTATGCCGACAGCACCGTGTTCCATAATCTGCTGCTTAACATCCGCAGGGTTCTGCTTAATGTTAATCAGATAAGCATTCTGCAAATGGGCAACGTCAGCATTATAGGCATATGCGTCACTCACACCACTAGTAAGAATGTCACTTGCAGTGCTGTAAGGCACATCCATCTCCTTAGCTGCTCCAACCCACTGTGTAAGTCTCCTTGATGCCATCCCATAATTTCCGCCATAATTAAGATAATTCTGCGATGCATTCTCGTTATAATACTTTGCATAATCTCCCTCCGTACCACCGAGAGGATCTGTAACCGAATTAAATAAAAAGTATATAAGCTGAAGTTCACTCAAATCAATATTTCTGTCGGCTGAACCATCATTAATCAGGTCGAATTCCGCAAGGCCTATTGAGGAGAACGCCCAGCACGTTCCGTAAGGGTTCTGATTTCTATTATCAGGATATTTACTTTTCACTTCAGCTATGGTGTTGTAGCTGCTCGGAACGGACGAATACAGTGCTAGCTCGTTCTCATATACAGGTGTATTATTGTCAAGGTCACTTGGAATATAACCTGATACAAAATCAACCGAATTTTCTTCACTCTCCGCATTATCCGGTGTGTCAACAGAAACATCTGTGCCAGCACTTTCTACATCAGGTGTGTCATCCGCATATACAGATAACGGGGTACTTAACAACAATGCTGCAGATAATACTGCTGCTAATATCTTTCTCATAGGCATTCTCCTTATAATCATAAATTTTTCTCAACATCAACCATTCTTCTCCAATAACCCAATGTCTCTTCGATAGTCTGCTCCAATGTAATCCTTGGAAGCCAATTAGTGCATTCATTCAGCTTAGTTATGTCAGCCTCGATAATAGGTACATCCACAGGTCTTATTTTGTTAGGGTCAACCTCTATATTTATATCGGCAGATGATGATTCAACAATAATATTCAGAATATGGCGTATTTCAACCGCCTTTCCGCTGCCGACATTGTATGTCTCACCAGCCCTGCCATTCTGTATCAGAAGTCCGTATGCCCTGACAACATCTCTTACATCCGTAAAATCACGCATCGCACTGAGATTTCCTACACGAATAACAGGCTCTTTCAAGCCCGCTTCAATCTCTGCAACCTGTTTGCAGAAATCGGATACAACAAAAAGAGGTGCCTGTCCCGGTCCGATATGATTGAATGCCCTCACAAGCATCAATTCCATGTCGTAGGCCCTGGCATATATGCTTCCAATCATGTTCTGGCAAACTTTGGTTGCAGCATATATATTGCCAGGACGTAGTGCTGTATCCTCATTAATAGGCGTCTCTCCATCCGATATATGACCATATTCTTCACCCGAGCCAATGAACAACACTCTTGGCTTATAATATAAATCCCTTATGGCATCAAGCACATTCACACCGCCATTGATATTAACATCTATTGTCAGAAGCGGATTCTTCCATGATACAGCAACCGAACTCTGCGCAGCCAGGTGAAAAATATAATCCGGAAGAATTTTATATAACAACTCCGTTATATCCTCTTTGTTCAGAATATCAAGGTCATAAACCTCTGCCTTATCATGTGCAAAACCTGTCCCCGGAAGCCTCGTCGCATATACCTCAAACCCAAACTCGTCATGAAGACTGTCAATCAAATAGCTCCCAACGAACCCGGCAGCCCCAATAATCAATGCTTTCTTCATCAAGCATGTCCTTTCATCTGATAAACATTTAATATATGATTATCTCTTTTTCTCTATCTCGGAAGCTACAAGCTCAAGGTCATTGCTTACCATGCGGGTGACAAGCTCATCAAAAGAAATATTTCTCTTCCAGCCAAGCTTGCTCTCCGCCTTTTCAGGATTGCCTATGAGGAGTTCAACCTCCGCAGGACGGAAGAAATCCTTATTGACCTTTACTACGACTTTTCCGGTCTTTACATCCTTGGCAACCTCATCAACACCACTGCCCTCAAATTCTATTTCCATTCCCGCCTTGGAAAAAGCAGTCTTTACGAACTCTCTCACGGTTCTTGTCTCGTTGGTTGCAATAACATAATCATCCGGCTGCTCCTGCTGAAGCATTAACCACATTGCATAAACATAGTCCTTAGAATGTCCCCAATCTCGCTTAGAATCCATATTTCCAAGCTCTAAGCAATCCTGCATGCCGTGCTTTATTCTTGCCACGGCATCCGTAATCTTACGGGTAACGAACTCCTTACCTCTTCTCTCACTCTCGTGGTTGAACAATATACCGCTGCAAGCGAACATTCCGTAGCTTTCACGATAGTTCTTGGTAATCCAGTGACCGTATAACTTAGCTACTCCATAAGGGCTTCTCGGATAAAAAGGCGTCTTTTCAGTCTGTGGTATCTCCTGAACCATACCGAACATCTCAGATGTCGACGCCTGATAAAATCTTGCCGTAGGACGTACCTTTCTTATTGCCTCAAGCATATTGGTAACACCCATCGCATCAATCTGACCTGTCGCAAGAGGCTGCTCCCATGAAGTTGCAACAAATGACTGAGCTGCAAGATTATATACTTCATCTGCCTGCGATGTCTCCAACGCGTTCATAAGCGAAACAATATCTGTCATATCTGCATATATAAAGTGTAACTTATCCTTAATATGCTCTACATTTCCGTAATCAACCACCGACTTCCGGCGCATAATTCCATATACATTATATCCCTTCTCCAAAAGCAGCTCTGCTAAATACGAACCATCCTGTCCGTTAATTCCTGTAATAAGTGCGTTTTTCATGCTTCAATCTCCTTGATAATTTTTAATATAAAAGGAAGTACACATTCTGCACTTCCTCTTTTAAATTACATATAATCCTCTGAATCGCTCTCTTGATTCTCTTTTTCGCTGTACGAATCATAGTACATCTTTCTCGTCTTGTACTGTATATCCTGAAGTATCTTTCTATTAGCGGCAAGCAAATCTCCAAGCATCCCCGTAACAAAGCATATAAATGCAATAATAATCAGCATAATACACAGAAGAAGTGACTGTGTCTTTCCTCCACCTTGTCCCATACATAAATAGACAATATATCTTATTCCAAGTATAAGCCCACCTATAAAAGGAATTGTTCCCAAATATGTAAAGAACATGAGTGGTCTATACATCATATATGCTCTGAGAATCGTGAGCATGGACTTCTTGACATATCCCATCATGCTGTGAAAAAGGCGCGAAGGTCTAAGCTCACCATTAGTTCTTATAGGAACCGACATAATAGCCATCTTATTACGACCAGCCTGCACAATCGTCTCAAGTGTATAAGTATACTCATTAATTACATTCATCTTCATGGCTGCCTCACGGCTGTAGGCTCTGAAACCGCTCGGTGCATCCGGAGTATCCGTATTGGATGCCTTTCTTACAACCCAGCTTCCAAAATGCTGTAATTTCTTCTTGAGCCATGAAAAATGTGCTGTCTGGTCAATAGGTCTTGCACCTATAACCATATCTGCCTTGCCTTCAAGTATCGGACGCACAATCTTCTCAATGTCTTCTCCACAATACTGGTTATCCGCATCGGTATTAACGATGATATCAGCACCCTGCTTAAGACACTCATTAAGTCCTGCCATGAAGCCTTTGGCAAGTCCCTTGTTTCTCTTAAAGTTGACAACATAGTTGACGCCCCAGCTCTTAGCAACCTCAACCGTGTTATCTTTACTTCCATCATTGATTATAAGATACTCTATCTCGTCTATGCCATCAATGTGCTTTGGAAGATCGTTAAGAGCAATCTCAAGGGTTTCCGCTTCATTATAACACGGAATCTGTATAATTAGTTTCATTTTGACCACCTTTTCTTAATATCATTAAAATTAATATATATTATACAAGTATAATATTCAAGTAATTTCTATCTAATATTTTCTATATATCCAGAAGTGATAACAAATTTCTCAACTGAATGTTCAAACAGTTATTTACCTGTATTAAGTAATTTAAACTCCTAAAATCCATTAAGAAATAGTTATCCGGCAAATCTTTAAGTTCTTTGTAATCAATATACATTATAACATTTCTATTCTGTTCATGATAAAATCTGCCGCCTTCTTCTGAAAGCATAACATCATTCCATATACATTCCGGATTATCCAGTTTTTTATAACACATATTTTCAAATACATCAAACTCTGCTTGTGTTACCGTATGTTCATGTTGAATGCTTGGTCCAAGCTCAATTTTGTCAAATGAGCCAATCTCACTTTTTAGTGACACAACAAATTTCAACATGTTGTCAACCTCTGTTACAACCAAAACGAACAGAGCTTCCCCCGTCGCCTTAAACAACGGCTGTGTCCAATGCTGAACTTCTCTTCCTTCAATAGATATATCATAATATTTAACCATAAAATCCGCTTTATTTTTACAGGTTATCCCACGCTCATCCACCACCCAATCCGTGAGCTGATTTAAAGGTGTCTCAACTGTCATAACATCATGAAACATTTTATAATTATTTATTGCATTGTATACTCTTGGAATTGTCTGCGAACAATCTGCCTCAAAAATTGAGTTATAAAATGCTTCACTTGTAAACAACTTTTTTATATTTGGTAAAACCGCATCACTTGTCGGCTGCATTATATAAGGAATCCCTGATAATACAGTTCGTGTATCCATATTGACTATATTGTCAATCTTCATCAACTGCTTTATTTGTCCCAATGTCATCCATTTAAAATTATCATAAATCGGAATTTCTTCGTCGACAATTATAATAATATTTCTGTTTCTTTTTTTGTAAAAACGTGATGCCTGCTCCGACTGAATTTGGTCATAAATAATTTTATATTTGCTTGACGATTCAAAATATTCAAAATATAATGGAAGTTTTCCTCCATGTGCTCTTGTAAAATTACTTTTTGTTGCCTGTATCGTTGGAGAAATCTGAACACAATTTACATTTCCCGGTTCTATTTTAGCCTGCATTAAAAAATTAAGAACTCCATCAATCTTCTTACATATAATGCCAAGATACCCTATTTCCGGTTGATATATTATGGGCTGTTCCTTCACAAATTTTTCATTTTCAAACAGCCTAATGCCTTTAATGGAAAAAAAACTCCTTTTTCTATTAAGAATCTCTCCGTTATAGTCATCATAGAACCAAAATGTGCTATCATTGATGGAATCCTCTTTTATTTTTACCTCAGTGGTTTCATTTTTTTCTTGAATCCAGTCAATTATACTTTCAGTAGAATTTACATTTCCTTCTGTGTTTTTCCATGATTCCAATAACAAACATAATGTAGAATCCATTTTATTTTCCTCTCTAGATATAGACAACTGAACTTTAGTTTTGATTTAACAAAATCTCATTATTTTTAAAATATTGTTTTTGAGCCTTTCTCAAAAAGATTATATATATTCTATGTGGCAAACATCTTTGTAATAACAACTGAATTTTAATTACTTTTGACTTATTTGATGTCCAGCCCTCTTCGTTCTTCCAATAAGATATGCTCTTATATTTGTTGTAAATTTCAGAGAATGGATGATTGTTTTTTTTATCCCATACGCGCTCACCATTATATTTTGCACAATGATATATTGCTACACTCTTTTTTGCTTCTTCCATTTCCTCTCCGGAATAATAATTACTCTCATCAACTCCAACAGCACTCTTCATATATTTCGGATTAATCAGATAGTAATTTGAATAATAATTATATTTTAAATCCAATACACCTATTTGTTCATTAAACAACACATTTGTTATATCCTGATCTCCCAAAACATATTGCTTGTTGCAGTGCTGTAAATAATCTAAATACCTTTCTGCGCAATTTTCCTTTCTCCAAACATCAAGATTATATAGTATTAATCCTCCGTTAAAATAATATGAAGATTTATTCAATCCAAGCTTTTCTTTGTAAAAATCCCACATTATATCAATAACCATATATAACGGCTTTGACAATTCCATTGTAAACAATTCTTCTATTGAACCATCTATTATAGTATCTGAATCTAAATACAGTAATCTCTTTTCCTCTGTAGGTACTTTTTGTGTCATAAGATTTTTAATATAAGGTGAGTACGTAGCACCCTTATATTTTTTTACACCTGCATCTTCAAGTTTTTGGAATATGTCAGAAACATCTATTACCGTAAGCTTTCTATTGTACTCATTAACCAAACTATCCAAATCTGACAAATTCTGAGGGCTTATATTATCTGAGCCCATGTATACATTTATCTCTTCTGCATTCCTGTTATTTTCAAGCAGGGATTTAATTGATATACCTGTCATAGGAAAGTATGTATCATTGCATATATATACAACATTTATTTTACACATTTTCTGCCTCCAATAGATTTTATTTTATCAAATCCAAATACTACCGCAAATGCCAGAATATCGCCTAAAATCGATATGATTCTAAATACAACAGATGTTACCATTATTGTATTACCATCCATAATTCCGCTGGTCATAAGCATCATAACCATCTCTCTTATTCCAATGCCTCCCGGTGCCCCCGGTGTAAGGAAACCGATTACTCCGGATATAATATTTGCACCCAAAATATGAAGCCACGGCAGTTGTCCCATTCCCATGCCGCTGATAGTGCATAACACAAGAAGGTAAAGCATACCTGTAAATATATTTTGAATCAGATAATATGCTATACATGTTATCAATTTGAATATATTTTCTTTTTTTGAAAGATTTTTTATGATCTGGCTAAAAAACACAATAATACGTTTTTTTAAAATAATTATAAGGACAACCAACACTGCTACACCAGCTGCAACAATTATCAAAACAGTAGGCAGCGAAATATAGCTTGTAACTATTTCCACAAAATAGTCGCCAACAAGTATAGCTCCCGTTATAAATGCAACAATAAGCATTAACAATACATCAAAAATTGTTGAAAATGCAACCTCTGAATGTTCGACATTACTTTTTAACGCCAATTCATTTTTTCCTATATACTGAAATACATTTCCAGGTATATATTTTAATACATTTGATCTTACTGATACTAATGTCGCCTGAAAAAATGGTATCCTTTTACCGGATATTATCTGGACGATTTGAAGCCATGGATATGTATTTAATATAATGCTACCTATATATCCTATTAAAATTATTCCGAAAATAGCAATATTTTTTACAGAAAAAATATTATAAGAACTAATGTCATAAGAAAGCATCTTTCTGATAATAAATATTATTGCCACTATTGTAACTATATTTCCTATATATTTTATATACTTAGATTTATTTTTCATATTGCCTCATTTTATTCTAATTGATATATATTATATACTTTTTCGGTGTCTATCACATTTTTCGGAAACGCCCCTATAGCTCTTTCAAGCTCTTCATTTATTACTGTATGTCTACTCACAAGCTCTACATCATTATATTCGCCTATAAGCATAATGCTTTCCTGTATATTTTCACCGGCATTGTATATTTTTTGTAAATTTGCTGTCGAACCTAATTTGTATACATTGTCTTTACCATACATTATGCGCAATATTGTTACCGCAAGCTTGTCCTTACATAAATATATATTTTCATCTGAAATATCTTCTGCAATATCTTCATATTGCTCTAATATATCCGCATTCAAATTTCTGTACATGAATACATTGTCCTGTTTAATTATGAACATTGAGACGGCTATAAAAAACAATATGTGAATACACCTTTTATTAACTGTTGTATTTAATCTTCTAAGACATTCCTGCACCCCATAGAATACAAACGAAACAATAAACGGTGTTATTATAGGCAGCCATCTTCTCCCTGCCCATATATGATCCGGTGCAATAGAAGGCGAATAGAAATATATCAACATGCACATTCCGCCCGTCATAAGATATATCATAAAGTCTGAAATTTCATTTTCTTCTATTTTGTTTTTTATAAAATATATTAATCCTATAACTGAAAACAACACTGCAATGAACGGTATATAAAAACAAAACTCTACAATCGCATTGGTTCTAAATGCAACCGCATTGCTTTTTCCAATTCCAAACATCGGGCGAATAAAATATAAAAACACAAACAAACTTAAAATGCCAATCGCCGTCACCTTATAGAGTAATGTTTGTTTACTTGTTATCCGTTCCAATATTTTATTGACACTCTTTACAATTATCGTATTTCTTAAAATATAAATAACTGCAACAATCAAAGCCAGCAATATATTACATAATACCAAATATTTTAAAACATTTGCCTTCCAATGATCTAAAAAATATGGTGTTGAAAAGATATAGCTATATGCCAGACACAATGCCATATCTACATAGTATCCCAGTGTTACTATAAAAGTTTGTCTGTTATTCTTACCGACAATTATTTCATAAGCTGCACCTATTGAAATTGCAAATCCAACCATGTACATATCGATTCTGTTAATCATCATTGTAAACATGCCTAATACAGCTAGAAAAGAAAACTTTAAACTCTTTTCTCTTCTACCTTTTGTAATACAATAAAAAGAAAACAACACACTCAACTGTGCCAAACATTCTGTCTGAGTTATTCTCGCACTGTATAACTGTTCAGGACTTATCGCCAAAATAATGGCTGTGAATACTGCTAACACATTATCATTTACAATATATTTTTTCACCAAACAATAAAATGTTAATACAGAAACACCCGCAATGATTCCATTTACAATAAAAATTCCGTTTATTCCATATATCTGGTATCCTATAGCAAGTAACGATGGTAAGAAATGCAAAAACTGTACAATATTTTTGCCCGGAAGCTCTGATAAATTTAGGTCATACGCAGAGTAAATTCCTGTATAGCCCAAATCAATTATATCATTTAGGAACTCATAATTTTGATTTATGTATGTGTCAATCGGAAGTCTTATACTGCCATTATTAGAAATATTTATTGCTTCAAGTAAATAAACACTCGGATCTCTTCCTAGTCCAAACGGTATAATCTTGTACATTAAATACTGCATGGTTATTACAATGAGAATAATAAACAAAACCCATTCCTCAGCTTTGCATTTTTCATGTAACTCTCTCTTATTTCTTTTTATAAGTATAACAGACAAACTTAATAATAATATACTCTTTCCAACATTAGGAACCGAAAATACACCCACAAGAGAAAGGATATTAGCTACTACACCTGTACTTAAAACGGATAATGCCATTGCCAAGATTATGGATAATATTTGACTTTCATTAAATATATATCTGTAGCATACCCATATATTAAAACTTATTATAACGGCAAACATAAATGCTTCCAACATATTATTATTCCTTCTGCTTTACTTTTTACATACGGTGTCAATTAATTGCTTGTACTTTTCACCGATTGCATCCCAAGAAAAATTATTCCTTGTATACTCTGAAAACTCAAGCCTCTTTTTATCATACTCTGATCTGTTTTTATAAATATCTTTTATTTTATCAATATACTCATCGGCATTTCTGCTCTCCATAACATATCCATTCTTATTATCTATTATGGCATCCGTTATACCTTCAATTCCGGAAGCTAAGACAATTAACCCCCTAAGACTTGCTTCTACCGCGACTATTCCAAATCCTTCCATGTCGTTTTCCACATGTATATTAGGCATGATAAAGACATCGGCATTATCATAGCACTCTTTCAAATCATCATCTGATACTCTGCCGAGAAGCTTAACTTTATCTTCTAACTTGTTCTCAAGAACTGCCTTTTCAATATTTTCACGTTCTTCACCGCCACCTATCACCATATAGGTTATAGGATAGTCAGACAGCCTGCCCATAACATTACTTATAAACCATTCTACACCTTTTCTTTTTACTAGCCTTCCAACAGTAATACAAACAAGATTGTCTTTTGGAACATTATACTTATTATAAAAGCCTTCTTTATTCCTTGCAGTTAATTCCAAATCAGCTGTCTTACTTCCATACGATACACACTTGTCCGTGTCTATTCCCGGCGTTATAAGTGTATCCGTCTTTATTCCCCATTTTTCAAACGCCTCCATAGTACCATGACTAATGCACACATAAACATCTGAGCCCTTTTTCAACCATAATCTTAAATACGCTTGATAAATTGGGTTGGAATACAAAAAATCAAGTCCGTATATAATAGTAATACGCTTTGTCTTAGGCGCAAAAATCTTCGAAAGAACTCCAAGAAAACACAATAAACCATCACCTATGATAAAAGCATCATATTTATGTGCATTAAATATTGTATAGAAAACCGTATACGGAAAAAACCATATTAAATGGCTTTGTTTTTTACCAAGCGAAACAATTTTCGTGTCATATCGTTCTTCTTTAGCTAATCTTGAAAAGACATTAAAACAGAAATTTTCCATTCCACCTACCTGCGGCGGATATTTTCTTGTAATACATAATACTTTTTTCTTCTCTTCCATTGTTATATCCTCTATTTTTATAAATTTGTTTTATTTTATCATATCGCTATTTATTATTCAATATTGGCTCAAGCATATACTCTGCCATCCATTATTTCCAATCATTTCAATGCTGTTCTAATTTTTTCGCCAACTATAGCATCTAACACAATAAGCACAATTACTCCCTGCATACATAATATAAATGATTTAAATACTTGCACTAATGACAACCCTTTTATCTCTGTTATATATTCATTTAATAATCTATTATCATTCAAAACATATAATCTGAAACATTGGGAGAGATTGCCATTTTCTTCATACAGAATAAGCGTAATTTCCGGTTCTTGCTCCATTAAATCATAATCCAGTCGCAATGCATTATATAATGAAGCTATGGAATATCCACCATCATCCTGACTGATTAGTATCCACTCTTCACTTCTTCCGCCATCTGCTTTACCCATATACACACCATTATCCGAAGCTTTCATCACTAAATCAAGTTTCTCATCAATCCAAAAAACGTATACTCCTCTGTCATCTTTTCTAAATGTAAAAATCTGATCGTCTGAATTATTATTTTGTTTTACTATAAATGAGTTCTCCGAGTTTTCAGACGATTTTCTTGTTATTACCTGCCCTTTAAGCAGCTCACTTTCTATAACACATCTGCCTTCTTCAATCTGAGTTATATCTATCTCGTCCATTTTGTAATTTATCCTCTGTATCTCTAAACGCATCATCCCTACTAAAACAAACATTGAACCAATCACCAAAAATATTATGTTTATAAGTGACGCATATTTCTCTGTCCTTCGATTGCTCACTATAACCATAAACACTGATGTTACAATAAATACAATATCTACGATCATGCCCTCTACAAGCACGCTACATACTCCACTTTTAATATGTATTAATCCTATCGCTTCCAGAATTCCAACAACTTCACACAATATAATATATACATACCATTCCGTCATAAACCTTTTTACACTTTTCCTCTTAGCAAGTGCATAAATGTTACACGCAAATATTACAAACACAATCGCCACATTATCTGAAAACGATCCATAGATTATAACACCTGATTGAATCACAACATTTAATCCTATCAGTACATAGTACCCTTTCTTGTCTGACTCAAAATTAACCATTTTTAACATTGATAATACCGATACGATTACAAGTATTAGTGTATTAGGCTGTGCTTTTATACATGTCACAATAAACAAGCCCAAAACTATTGCGATTACTATATAAAAAAGCACATCCAAATAAACCATAACTTTCTTTTTCATGTTATTTATATCTCCTTCTACACTAGTTCACTCGCTCATACTTATACAAATACACACCATCTCTCTGATACATAACATTATATATTGCATCATCGTTCGCTACAATCATCTTATCAGAAAGAATATATGCCGCATCCCCTGTCACCTCAGTCTCATCCTCAACCACCTGTATCTTACTTGAATAGAGCATATATTGAAGAATCTCCACACTGTCATCGCGTATACTTTCGCATAAATAATATACTTTCGCATTCTCTTCACTTTCAATGATTGTTCTCATCGGCTCAAGTCTGTTGTCCAATGCCTCTCTGTAATCAAGCAGATAACCTCTTCCGGCAATATTGATGATTATATACATAACGCCATACATCGCAATGGTAAATATTGTGGTAAACTTTTTTTCGTTAATTACAATACATGCGATAGGAATCATTATAAAAAAACTCTCGATTCCAAAGATAAGCCGTCCGAGCGTTTCCGTACTCCCTGTGTTATCATATAATGCGCCGAATGCCGGAGAACATACAGAATTAAAATACCCTCCTGCATTATAAATATAATATAAGACATGTGGCATTACAAGAAGATTGATAACATATCCGGCAATTACACTGAGTCTGATTTTCGGTGATGCTTCAATAAGATATATTATTCCAAGCATCAGTAACGGTCCACCGGCATTCTCAAAATATCTTGAATATACTGCCAAGTCTTTTCTGACACTCCAATCCATCATTTGTAATGAGCACAATGCAAGCGATGCCATGAATGCGGTAACACACCAGATATGACTTACTAAAAGTTCGTCTCTCCTTTCTTTGATCAGGCGCACTATCTTAGATACGCACATAAATACTGCCGGAATGATAGAAAAGCCCGACATAAGGAAAACATAAGCACTTTTTGTGGTCAATGATTTAAACAGCATACCTATATTAGTAAATGCTTTGGTTAAATAAGAAATCACTGTACCGCTGTCAAGACCTACATTATTAATACCTGACGTCTCAGAGTTACCGTAAAAGCTTCCGATAATATAATCTTTAATGGCGTTGTTGGCAAAATACATAACTCCCAATACAGCTATGGCGATAGCCCCTGCAATTATACTCTTTTTGTTTCTGCATAAGATTATTACCGAGATTACAATCCCAACACCGACAATTCCTATGCACCTTGCATGGACAATATACATATATCCCAGTATTACATACAACAGAAAAAATTTAGGGTATGAAAATTTCACATCCATACTTACAACAAGAAATGTTGCACACCACATAAGCATGTACAGCAAGCTTTCCGTCCATGTCTCCTGTGCATACAAAATATTGCATGGATATATTATGACAACCAATGCAACGAGGCTTATCACAATATTTTTGACTTGTGGAAATAAAATTCTTGCTGTCCTATATGCCAAAAAATATGATGCAATAAGGAACATTGCATTGAGGATTATCGCTGCCTTATACCACAAACCATGTGGAAGAATCTTCACAATCGGTACTAGCCACAGGCTGTACCCCCAGCTATAATATGCGTTTCTCGATATTAAATCGGTCCAATCATATCCGCTCATGGATACCGCATTTGACCAATAGCCAAACGCATCCCCGTTTATTACCGGGTAATTCATTTTGGTAATATCACATAGACACATAAATGCAATTACCATAACACAAAGAATTTGTACAACTATATTACTGTTTTCTTTTATTTTAACAACTAACTTTTTCACAATTATTCCTTTTAACCGAATACACTACTATTAATACCGTTGCAATGCACAATATTATCACATACACATAATATACTGAAACATGAAAAATGCGATTGTCACTGTACTCTGCTACCGCCTGAGTAATCTGCTGCTCTGATATTGTTCTTGATAAAATATACTTTTCATCAAGTGCTCCCATTTTACTATACACACAAATATCGTTACCCTGCATGAATCGATTTGCAATCGTAAGACCGCTATGAACTGATGTTATCACTATATACTTGCTCTCTTCTTCAATTTCCCATAACTGAGTCGGAGTGTCATACATCTCCCAACAGTTTACCGTTGTTCCCTCGTCAATGTCGCCATTACTCAGGTCAAATGCCTGTGTCGTACCCGCAAGCAATATTTTATATTGATTCTCACCAGCATTTAACAATTCAAACTTTTGATTGTTGCTTCCCGTATAGTTCGAGTAATACAGATGACTGCCTTCTGCTCCATCCTGTATATCCGCAGTTATAACTAAGCTCTCTTCAACAGCGCTTTTTATTACATAGACTTCTTCATTGCCGGTCTCAATCGTGTCAAAGCATTTCTGTATATGATTAACACTATATATCAAATATATAAAACATCCAATATATACCGCTGCGCCACATACCCTGAATATAACGCTGATTACGGTGCTTACTTTCACGCCTTCCACACGCTTATATACACATATCGCAGTAATCACAATCACAAACAGGATTTCAGTCAAATATGTTTTTATCTCTGCCCCATCGATAAGCAACGCAATTATCGTATGCAGTTGGCAGAGCATCAATATAACAACCGTTAATTTTTCGTACAATGACCTGTTTTTTTCAAACCTTACAGCCACCAGCAGTCCATATAAAGACAGTACTGTACATTCTATAAACTGAATTTTTAGCATACTGTTTCCAATCCGTTATTTTGCACCGAGCTCATTATAGATACTTATCATTTTCTCGGCAGCATTATCCCATGAGAATACCTTTGCCCTCTCTGCTGACAATCCGCACATTTTATCATACAATGACTCATCTCGAGCCAATTCATCCATTGCAGACGCAAACTCCCCATAATTTTCAGGATTTTTGAGTATTGCCGCCTCTCCTGCCACCTCAGGTACACTTGTAACATTGCTGGCAATTATCGGTTTTGCGAAATTCATTGCTTCCAGCACAGGAAGTCCAAACCCCTCATACCATGTTGTGTATACATACGCATAACAATATCTGTATAGATTTGCAAGAACATTATCTGAAACATACCCTGTAATGACCACATCATTTTCAATACCGTATTTCTTTATTTTGGCACTGAAATTCTCTTCCATCCAGCCGTAACCGCCCGCAATACAGAGCTTCTTATATCCATTCCTATTGCTTTCCTTATAATCTCTATATGCCTTTAAAAGAGTTTCGTAGTTTTTTCTCGGTTCAATGGTTCCCACACTGAGAAAATACTCTCCGGAGGTAAGTCCGTACTCCATTATGGTCTCAACATTTTCTTTTTCGCCCAGCAGGGTATACCTGTTGCCTCCGTGTACCACCCTGATTCTGTCGTCATTTATATAAGGAAAATAGTACTTAATTCTTTCTTTGGTATACTCAGAAATAGCCACTATAATATCAGCATTCATCACCGAATCAAATGTCCCTCTAAAGCAGAACATTCTGTTTGCCTCTGTAGTAAATTCCGGTCTGTCCATAAAGCTTACATCATATATTGTAACTACCTTTTTCGCCTGTATATCTTTTGGATAACGAAAATTATTTGAATGTACAATGTCCAGGCTTCCAAAAAACTCATCCTTATCTGAGAACTCCTGCACAACTACATTCTTAAAATTCTGTTGTTCAACCGTTGTCGCCCTTTCATCCTCCCCCTGTATATAATCATAAAATCTTGGAAGAAGATAATACTCATTTCCCATGTCCTGTTTTGCGATTGCTCTTATAAGCTGATCCGCATAGAATCCCGTTCCCGATTTACTTGAACATGTCTGGCTCACATCATACCCTATTTTCATAACTTTTAACCTCATATAAATATTACTGAATAATTATTTTTATTTCCCCAGGCAAATCACAGCATCCGTGAAAGCCTACCTTTGTCGGATTTCCAATCTTCTTTTCATTTACAGAAAAATTACCAACCCGCGCTATACTGCATAATCTGCTCATATTAGAGTTGATAACTTCCTGATTCAGGCTTTCTCTTGTGTCAAAAATATTCTTTTTTATTGATGTGCATCCCACATCAAATGTATATTCTCCAACTGCAATGTCAAGTTTAATTCGCTGCATTGCCGCAATTCGTGTCCCGGCTTTCAACATTTCCGGGTATTCCGCATCAGTATTATACTGTGAAGTATCCTTTCCATGTATAATTATGTTCCTCTGATCTGTTATCGCCACACCGAATGTCGGACATTCTACATCCTGATTAAGACAGACATCCGCATAAAAGTATGCCTCGTCACCCTGTTCAAAAACATATTGTGCTTTCCCATCCTTGTTAAATAAGCCTACATGTAAGAAGGTTGCCCCGCCGTTTCCATTGTCATTCATATTCGAAATATCGCAGAACACATTATCCTTTAATGTCCATGTAGAAAAAAATGTAGGCATATCCACCTGCTCATTTACTTCCGTTTCATGCTCATCTGTCTTAATATTTCCTGAATAATCCAATAAATAGTATTGTTGAACAGCATTTTTACTCTCTCCGCACATTAAAACCTTGGAATAATTTAACAATAATACCCTGTCGCAGAATTGCTCAACCTCATTCATTCCATGGCTTACAAGTACTATTGTCTTTCCCTCTTTTTTCAGTTCATTAAGCTTCGCATAGCATTTTTGTCTAAAAAACACATCTCCTACAGCCAATGCCTCATCTATAAGCAGAATATCGGCATCAACATTGATGGCAACAGCAAAAGCCAGTCGAATATACATTCCACTGGAATATGTTTTTACAGGCTGATTTATAAATTCTCCAATGTCTGCAAAATTTATAATCTCCTGAACCTTCTTCTCAATATCTTGTTTTTTTATTCCAAGAATAGCTGCATTCATGTATATATTCTCGTATCCTGTACTATCAGGATTGAATCCACTGCCCAGCTCAAGCAATGCTGCTATTCGTCCGTTAACATGCACATCCCCGGATGTTGGCTTAATGATTCCAGCCAATATCTGCAGCATGGTACTTTTACCGCTTCCGTTCTTTCCGATTATTCCAAAAGACTCTCCCTTTTTAACCTCAAAGCTGACATCATCAAGTGCCACAAAATCCCGACCTGTTTTTGTGTGGAATAAGTGATACATCAATCTTTTCCCGGGGCTGCCAAATATTTTATATTTTTTGCTTACATTACTGACCTTTATAGCAATATCATCCTTATTAGAGCACATCGGCAAATCCCTCCTTAGCACGTCTGAATATGGTGCCTCCAAGCCATGCCATAACAATTGCTATGACAAATGATATGACCAGATACAACCAATTAGGCATTGTCCCATACAGCACAACATTTCTAAAATTCTCAATCATATACGTCATAGGGTTAATCTCACATATAATTCTGTACGATTCCGGAACCGATTCCAGTGAAAAGAATACCGGACTGACATACATAAGTACTGTTATAACAACGGATATAACACTTGCAATATCCTTAAGATAAACTGACATTGCCGACAGCATCAGACTCACACCCACCGTAAATATTACCAACGGAATGTACACAACCACAACCAGTGGCAATGTAACTGATACTGTATGTGTAAGAATGAACTTAGCAATTACAAGCACAATAAGACTTATAAATGAGTTGAATAACGCTGTCAGTGTAATCACGACCGGAAGAAGCTCCAACGGGAAAATAACCTTTTTTACATAGTTTGCATTAGCAGCAATAAGTCCTGACGAACGTGCCATAACATCACTTAACATATTAAACGCAACAAGACCACAGTACATGATAAGTGAAAACTCAAACTTGCTTCCTGTATCCGAAATCCATTGTGGTCTGAACACAACACTAAATACAAATGTATATATAACAATCATAAGTATTGGTACTATAACGGACCACAGCATTCCAAGTACGGAATCCTTATATTTTAACTCTATATCTTTCTTGGTAAGCTGTCCCAGAAGATACCTGTTCTTTATTATGGTTCTAATCATGGTTTAATTATAGCCCCCTGCCTATTCTTCGCCATTCATTAATCTGCTTTAATGCCCGTAACGGAATATAGTGATAATGTTTTATAAATTCTTTTCTTGTAACCTTAGCAAGCATGCGTGCAAATTCAGGATTGGTCTTCCCATCTTTTTCTCTCGGAATCCCCATCTCATCAACTATGACATGTGCCAGATTATATATCCATTTGAAGTCTGCCTTTTTGAAGAGCTTCTCCTGCATTGTGAGCATTTCTTCATGTACCTGTCTTCTGCATCCCAATGTCTTATTGTCATTGTAAAGCCTTGAACCTGCAAGCAGTTCCTCTAAGTAATAGAACTCTTCACCCTTGCCTATCCTCAGCCAATATTCATAATCCATACAATAGTTTAAAGTATCATCCAAATATCCATACTTATCTACTACGGATTTCCTGAAAAAAACCGACGGCTGACATATATAGCATATACTTTTTAACCTTTCGTAATTATATGGTTCCGTGTAATAATCTTCTATATAGCTGTCATCCTCCGCTATATGTTGTGCGTTGCCATATACGACATTTACGTTGGGATTGTCATTAAATACCTGCATAACCTTTTTCAAGGCATGCGGAAAATATATGTCATCCGAGTTAAGCCATCCTATAACATCTCCCGTTGCCTGCCTTATTCCCTTATTGACTGCATCGGTTTGTCCTTTATCCTTCTCGCTTTTCCATACTATTTGTGTGCCGTATGATTTAATTATATCTATTGTGTCGTCGGTACTTCCACCATCTACAATGATATACTCCATATCATCTATATCCTGTGAAAGCACGCTGTCAATCGTTCTTTTAATATAATTACCCTGATTATACGACGGTGTTACAATCGTCAATTTCATAGCTTGTCCTCCATATTAAGCAATGAATCTTCCTCATTATTCGGTCCAACGAGACTACATTTTTCGATATGTACCGAAACCCTTCTATTATCCTTTACTCCCATTACAAGCCGCGGTAACCAAGTATATGAAAATTTTATTACTATCTCCACCTCATTATCATCAAGTCTCTTTTCAATAAACAGCTTTTTCCCTCGCCTTATTATATGACGTTCCGAACCATTATTATCGCTTACCGTCACAATCATGGGAATAAGAAGAATAGGCGGAAGCTCTGCTTTGAAAACCAGCTTATATCCCTTTTTATCCTTACAGGCTATTGTAACTCTCTTCTGTGTCCAATTATCCTGATATATTCCCTGAACGCGCTCTATAAATACATGCTTTTTATATTTATCCCTATTCTTTATCGTATCATCGAATATGTTGATATACTTTTCAACCATCACATCCGTTTTATAGTCTTCAAGCTTAATTTTATATTGCGATATTATCTCTTCCGAAATCTCTGTATTATCCAAAAACTCTATACCCGAGAGAATATCATCCGGTTTTCTTGGATCAAAATAATGTATCGCATCACATCCTATTTCCGGAAGGCTGGTCATATTACTGCATGCAATCAGCATATTAAGCTGCATTGCCTCAACTATAGGTATTCCAAATCCCTCAAAAAGACTTGGATATATAATACCCTTGGCATGCTTCAATATGGCAAACAACTCGCTTTCCGTAACATAGCCTGTTATTTTAACCATATCCGATATTTCCATCTTTTTCAATATATCATCATAATACTGCTGTTCTTTTAATGGATTACCTGTGAGAACCAGCTTCAGCGTTCCACCCTGGCGGACATATTTTGCATACGCTGTCAGCAGCATTCTATGGTTTTTGTGTTCCCAAAAATTGGCAGAATATACAATGTACTTATTGTCGGTAACATTAAGCTTCTCAAGGATTTTTTTATCTTCCTCTGCAAATCTTTCCTGAACCGCTATGTATACCGTTTCTGCCTGTTCAGGTGGAAAACCGTACTTCTCGCAAAATGTTTTTTTCGTATAATCCGATATACATACAACTCTCTCCACATTCGCCACAATGTCCCGATAAAAATTTCTTCTTGCACGCAGCTCCTCTTGACTAAAAAACTGCGGATAAAATTCATGCTGTATATCCAGTATTGCACTCACCGTAGGAACATCCGGATCTCTGTATGTAGGTGCACTAAACGGGCAAAACAATACATCTATCTTATCTCTCTGTAAAACTCTTCTTCTATTCTTATCGTCTAAGAAAGCCAATCCTCTATTTAAAATTTTGATTCCCGTCTCTTTTGTGTTCCCTGTCATTTGTCTTAACGTAACTTTTTTGGGTAATATGCCTGACAAATATTCTATGTTCCAGTCAGCACATAAAACCGTCACTTTAATATCCTTGCGTTTTGCCATTCCTTTTATAAGCTCAATAGCATATCCCGTAGCACCACCTGCACTTCCGTCAGGTCTTATTGATAACACATCTACCGCAACATTCATATATTCACCCTTCAATCTCTGAGTATTTAATATCCAATCCAAAGCTGTCTATCATTCTCTTAATTACAATATTTTTAAATTTACCCGGAATTCGCACAATTATTAATCTGATTCTGAACAGAAATCCTTTATCTTCCTTTCCCTCGTACAGCCTTGGCAGTGTCCATTCTTTCGGAACTGTTCCATAAAAATGATATAAAATACAGATACCTTCCTCAAGGCTTCTCATTCTCATCGTAGAAGTCTTTGTGTCCGCATATATTCTGGTATTTCCTATATACTTTTCCAAATATCCGAAATCAAATTTTCTTCCCAGGCGTATCCAATATTCATAATCAAGGCACATTCTGAGACTCACATTCAGTTCACCAACAGCCTGGTATGCTTTTCTGCTAAACAGCACACTCGGCTGGCTTAAATAACATCTGTTACCCAGTTTCTTATAGCTGTATTTTAAAGTAGGATAATCACCTATAACCTCATCATTTTCATTGATATAATGTGACTTGCCATAGCAGACCTCATAATTGTTGTTTTTTGCATAATTGACCAGTTTTGCAACCGCCATATCATCATCATATACATCATCCGAGTTTAACCACATATAATATATGCAATCCTGAAGCTGCTTTAAACCTTTATTTATAGCATCGGCTTGTCCTGCATCTTGTTCCGATACCCAATAATCAATCTCTTTTTCATACTTCTTTATTATATCGACACTCTCATCCGTGGAACCGCCATCTATGACTACAAGCTTTATATCAATGTTCTTTTTGTTTTCGATAATACTGCACAAAGTTCTTTCAAGGTACTTTCCCTGATTATAACTTGGTACCACAATTCCAACCATTCTGTCCATTTTCTTATCTCCTTAGCAAATCCTGAAATAATTTTATATAACTTTCTGTCATCTCTTGTCCGTTATATCTGGTAAGGCTATTATCATAATCTTTTTTCATTTTCTCGGTTACATTGGTTTTCGCAATATACTCAAGCCCTTTTTCAATTTCATTCTCATCCTTCGGATTAAAATAAAATATCGAGCTGCACCCTATCTCTGGAAGGCTTGTCGTATTGCTGCACGCAATCGGTTTGTAGTGTTGCATTGCCTCAACAACAGGTATTCCAAATCCCTCAAACATACTCGGAAAAATCAGTCCTCTGCAATTCTTCAATAGTGCACACATTTCAGCTTCATCGACATATCCTGCAACAACCGTTCTCTTCCTTACACCTTCCTCTGAGACACATGACATAAGCTGTTCTTCTTTCCCAAACATATTTCCGGTCAGAACGAGTTTTAAAGAGTTATTATCCGCAGATTTTTCAAACGCGTGAAGCAGTCTTTCATGGTTTTTATGTGCCCAACAGTTAGCCGGATATAAAACATATTGGTTTTTATCTAACGACAGCTTATTCAATATTCTCTCATCACAATCCTCAAACCGCTCCTGAACTGCAATATAAATAACATCTGCATGTGCCCTGTCATACTTATATCTCTCGCAGAACGTATCTTTTGTGTACTCCGATATGCACACAACACGTTTTGCCGTGTGTGCTATATACTTATATATCAATTTTCTGGCAATCAATTCTTTCTTTGCAAAAAACTCAGGATAAAACTCATGCTGTACATCAAGTATGACACTCACCACATTCGTTTTTCTGACTTTATAATTGATAACCCCAAACGGACAGAAAAAAATGTCTGTATGATATTTTTTTGCAAGTTTATTAACATATATATTGTTCTCTATTTTTTTTGCAAGCCTGTGGGTAATCAGGTTTCTTTTGCACTCATTGTCAATGCACTCAAACACTACATTTTTACTTAAATGCTCTTTTAGAAACTCCAAATTCTTATGCGTGCATAATGCAATGATTCTTATATTGTTATGTGCTGCCAACCCGTTTATAAGTTCTGTTGTAAACCAAGTTACTCCGCCTGCACGTCCGTCTCTATCAAGTGCAACAACATCAATTATTATATTCATCTGTTTTCTCCCAATTATTGTCACACATCTTTTCTAAGCTTTCTCACGATATTCTTCACGATAATTACCGCTGTTCCTATCACGGGTTCGTATTTTCTTACCATTCGGTCGCTTTCATATCTTACACTTTGAATATTGTCTTTATCTGATGATACGCCTTCACAATCATAATACGATATGGTTCTTGAAAAAGCGTCTACTGCTACATGTCTTTTAAGCTGATAAAAAATCCATTCCTGGTCAGCCCAATACCTATATGTCTCATCAAACCTTTTTTCGCTGAATAGTTCTCTTTTTGCAAAAACAGCCTGATGACATACTGTATATCCCATCATTAATTTGAGTTTATTAAGTCTCTTTTCCTTCACATAATCGACTTTTTCTTTTTCTTCTCCCGTTTTTCTGTTTATCAACACTATGTTTCCATACAAAATATCCGGTTGGGAAAAATCTATCTCTTTTGCAACGTCCTCCAACACATTTTCATCATACAGCGTATCTCCGCAGTTAATGAAAAATATATAATCTCCTGTCGCAAGCTCTACTGCCTGATTCATGGCATTATATATTCCGCCATCTTCCTGTGTGATAATCCTGATATTGTTAATATTTCTATATTTATCAAGAATATCACGGCTTGAATCCGTAGAACATCCATCCTTAATAATATACTCATAATCACGGTTAGTCTGCCATAGTACTGATTCAATCGTTTCCTGTATAAACTTTTCTGCATTATAACACACTGTTATAATTGAAAATTTCATTTTGTCGCCCTCATACTTTTAAAACATATATGAAATCAATCAGCAGACCTCTGCCGTCAAGGTGTCCTCTTAGCCTCTTTAAATATATGGTTAATTCTTTGCAAAACAGCTTTATTCTTCGTATAAAACGTACCTTTTCTGTATCTTTTCTCAGTACAAGTGCGCATCGAATATCATTAACCTTACATATATCCGATATTTTTTTATCTGCGAAATTGTAATTCTTTTGTATAAACTCAATACGCTTATCAAATTCTTCGCAATATTCCTTCCATGTGTCAACAGTATGCCTGATATACTGCAGCCTGCTGTGGTTGGCTGCTGCCAAGCCCGCGGTATTATTGCCATGTATTCTATACGAAATCAGTTTTGAGTTATACCAGTATAGGCCATTTTCTTCCGCTCCAAGCATCAATATAAGCCAATCATGTGGAATGTCCTTATTATGATGACTGCAATATTTATTCACAATCTCTTTTCTCATTGCCATTGTGCAGCCGGGGAAGAAGTTCTTCTCCAAAATCTTGAGAAATTCAATTTTTTTCAGTTCATTTTCTCTTACCTGCACCATATTATATGGAATATATTCTTTTGTAATTTTCTTCCCATCCGCATCAATAAATTCAAGACTTGATGCTGCAACCTTTATCTCCTTATTGCCATCCATCAGTCTGCTTAATATCTCAATTTTATCCCTATGCCATATATCATCCTGATCACATGTAAAAACAATATCACCACTGCACATTGAAAGTGCCTTATTAAAATTACATATATAACCTATTCGTTCAACATTTCTTTCAATTCGCCATCCTGCTAATTCATTTTGCTCTATATATTTTTTAATATATTCATACGTTCCATCCGTTGAAGCGTCGTCTGTTATTATCAATTCATCTGCTTTCATATTTTGCAATCTGATTGAATCCAACTGCTCCTGAATATATTTCATACCATTGTATGTAGCCATAGCAATCGAAATTTTCATATAACTCCTTATAATACATGTTTCTATTGATCTATATACACTATTTTCCCTAACAAATGATAGACCGCCAGCGCCGGCTTCATCAAGTGCAGCTTTTCAATAATACGGCTTAATTTGATTATATAGTAGGCATACTTTCTTATATACTTTGGTGATAGCAATTCATATCTTCCCATCGTATAATCAGGAAAATAATTTTTCATTACACTTCTTAATTTAGAATAACTTTTTATTTTTTGCGAGGTACTGTAATACCTCATTGAGTGAAAAATCTGAAGATAATATATCTTCATGGCGAGTATTTCAAGATACTCTCTTGATTCTTTATCCGTTATTTCGCACTGCTCTATAGCATATTTTATATACTCGAGCATATCATCAAATTTTTCAAGCATTATTGTATCATCATTAGCTCCTGTCTTTCTTCCGGCAGAATCCTTATGAACGTACCAATAATACAACGGTTCATGAATCCATTGAGTGCTTTTACAATAAAGATTAAACATCGTAATAAAATAAACGTCATCAGGTTCATGCAAAATTGTAATATTGTTATCAACCGCTATGCTTCTTTTATACAAACACCCATGATGAATGTTCCATAACCACCGAGAAGGCTGTTGTGGCAATTTTTGTACCTGAATAATTTTTCCGTCATTACCAATATTGACTACCTCACTGACAATTCTGTCTGCTTTGGTGGTCATTGCTGCCGATGCCAGCTTTTCCAGACAGTCATCCGCCATCCAGTCATCGGCATCACACAACATAATATATTCTCCTGAACACTCTCTGATAAGTCTTGATTTTGAATACAATATTCCCATGTTATGCGTATTTTGTACCAGCTTAATCCGCATATCAGGAAATGATTTCCTAAATTTTTCAATAACCTCTATAGAATTATCTGTTGAAGCATCATCAAGATACACCACTTCAAAATCCCTATAAGATTGTCTGCATATTGCCTCAAATCCTCGCTGCAGATACTGTGCATAATTATATGATGCAATAGCAATGCTTATAAATGGTATTTCTTCTTTAATCATTCTATCTCCGTATAAAGGGACTGCATTTGCAGTCCCTTTATAATTAAATTATTTTAAACCATACTGTTCAAGTAAGGCATTAAACTCCTCCGAATTTAAAAATCCATCAACAATATAATCTCTATCACCGGTCTCGTTAAGATATGCAATCCATCCCTGCATCTCTTCATCGCTTCCGGTACGTCCCAATATTGCCTTATACAGTATCTTAACGAAATCTGTATTACTAACATTATAAGAGATAAATTCTTCTGAATCTACAAATCCGTACACAGTATCCCTAGGTGATATAGTGCCGTCAATAAGTGCATTGCTCCAGCTCTTTATCTCCGTTTCAGAGCATTCTCTCCTTAATATATAGTGATATAATCTCTGAACAAATCCATCTGCACCTTCTAATGTTCCCGGTATAGTCGGTTCTTCTGTAGGTGTCTCTGTTGGCGTCTGTGTCGGAGTTTCCGTTGGTGTCTCCGTAGGCGTTTCTGTCGGTTCTTCCGGCGTACTGTTATCGTAAATTTCGTCTTTACTCAACTCAATTTTGCCAACCGTTAATCCATACTTTGTGCATAACTCAGCAAACTCTGGTGCAGTTGAAAACTGCTGGAATATGAACTTTCTGGAATATTTCTGAGTAAACGCATCCAGCCATCCTTGAACTTCTGACTCATCAGGTGTTCTGTTGAGAAGAGTATTGTACAGCATAACTATAAATTGTCTGTTAGTCGTATGCTTCGAAGTATACTCTTCACTAAACACAAAACCATACGCCGTATCAGCACAGCTTATTGAATTGTTAGTCAATCCCTTTACCCACCCGTTACTTTCTTCAGCACTGCACTGTCTTCCAAGAACAACGGAATACAATCTCTCAACAAACTGTCTGCTATACTCCTCACTGCTTGACATATTCTTATACACCGGAATCTTGAACACAAATGCCTCATCAAGCATTCCTGCACTTGCATATGCCTTCTTGGTATTTCTTCCCTCATTAGAAGGTGCGGCAAGATTCTGCATATACTGGTGCCAGTATCTACCGTCATACTGACCATCAACATCGAACTTCTGAAGGTAGAGTGTATCCTGCCCTCTTAAGATATATCTGTTGGCTACCTTCTGTGAGCCTCCGAGCAGTGCCACGTATCTTGTATTCCAGCCCTCCGACTTAGCCTCATTGAGTCCGTTTGCAACTATCTGCTCATGTGTTGAGCCTGATGCCTGAATGTTATAATAATTGTAATAGCCCTCATATCCCGGATATACACCTGAAATAAGGTCAGATGTTCCCTGTGTTCCCTGCTCCTGCTTAACTCTTGTGGCAAGATGTACCGGACTTACTCCAATGTACTTACCTATATCATAGAATGCCTGTGCGTAAGTTAATCCCATCGCTTCATAATTATTCTGGGCATCACTCTGTATGCAGCCAGACATGAATGTATTCTGTAATACCTTCTGGACTGTCGTAAAACGCTGAGCATCATCATTAAATGTAAGCTTCTCGAACTGGAATATGTAATCTTCAGTAAGCCAGTTTCGTGGATCAAGATAGTACTCAACCGCCTCCTGTGTTGCACATGCCCATCCATCGCCGTAATATGCTCCGACAAACTTACTGTCAAAATATGTAGGTACAAGACTTCTGTTTGACGGATTCATCTCATTATATACAACCTCACTCCAGTTAAGCCCCGTATCCATAACCTCAAAAGTCCAATTAGGGTGCTTCTCTTTAAGTGCGTATAAAGCTTCCTTATATGACTCCGGAAATTTTTCAATGTCCTCGTATGTAGTCTTTGCCTTCACATCAAAGGCATTGGAAGCCCCAATCGTTATGCCAATAACTGCAAGCACACTTATTATTGTAATTATTATTTTTTTCGCACGCACTTTAGTTCTGCCTCCTGAATGTACATTAACCATAATTTAAAATTTGAACACACTAATCCCTGCTGAATATATCCCTCGTATACACCTTATCCCTGACTCCCGCCAACTTCTCATCAAGTCTATTGGCAACGATGACATCGGAGGTCTTTGAGAACTCCTCAAAATTATTCTCAATGCGCATACCCATATATTCCGCCGTCTTTACGGTAGGCTCGTACACAACAATGTCAACGCCTGCCTTTTTAAGTCTCTCGATTACTCCGAAGATTGCAGACTGTCTGAAATTATCAGAGCCTGTCTTCATGGTGAGGCGGTACACACCCACTGTCTGAGGCTTCCTGTTAAGTATCTCGGAAGCTATGTAATCCATTCTTGTGCTGTTGGAGTCTATTATTGCACCGATAAGATTGTTCGGTATGCCGCTGTAGTTAGCTTTAAGCTGCTTCGTATCCTTAGGCAGGCAGTATCCGCCGTAGCCGAAGGATGGGTTATTGTAATGTGTTCCGATTCGAGGGTCAAGGCTTATTCCGTCGATTATCTGCTTGGCATTGAGTCCCTTTGCGGATGCGTATGTATCAAGCTCGTTAAAATAAGCAACTCGCATCGCAAGATATGTGTTGGCAAATAGCTTGATAGCCTCAGCCTCCGTAGAATCTGTATATAATACAGGTATGTCTTCCTTTTTGGCTCCCTGCATGAGAAGCTTTGCAAAGACTTCTGCCCTCTCCGACTGCTCGCCGACAACTATTCTTGATGGGTAGAGATTATCATAGAGTGCCCTTCCCTCTCTTAAAAACTCAGGTGAGAACATGATGTTGTCAACATCATACTTCTTCTTCATATCAGCTATAAAGCCCACAGGAATTGTAGACTTCACGACCATGACACCCTTCGTTCCCGAATCCTTAACAGCCTTTATAACGCTCTCAACCGAACTTGTGTCAAAATAGTTCTTGTCCTCATCATAATTGGTCGGTGTTGCGATTATGATATAGTCCGCATCCTTGTATGCCTCCGCCGCGTTGGCTGTGGCTGTGAGGTCAAGCTTCTCATTCGCAAGATACTCCTCAAGTTCCTTGTCAACGATAGGTGATTTTCTGTTGTTTATAAGGTTCACCTTTTCTTCTATAATATCGCAAGCGGTAACATGGTTGTGCTGTGCAAGAAGCACGGCATTTGAAAGTCCTACATATCCTGTTCCTACTACTACTATGTTCATTTTTCATTCCCTCTCAAGTTCATTAATAATAAAAATACGCACTCTTTTTAATTTTAATCTATTTTCCCACTAATATCAACATTTTTCTTCTTTACAAGGCGTGTCAGAAGCTTATCAGCCAGATAGGCAAGCACTGCAACCACCGGAACACCGAGGAACATGCCGACAACGCCGCCGATGCTTCCGCCGACCGTGATGGCAAAGATTATCCAGAGCGGGCGGAGTCCAACGGTCTCACCGAGGATTCGCGGTCCGAGGTAGAGTCCGTCGAACTGCTGGATTACAATGATTAATACCGTAAATATAATTGCCTGAATCGGGTCGACCATGAGAATCAGAACAATTCCCGGCACGGCTCCGATGAACGGTCCGAAGTAAGGAATCATGTTGGTGATTCCGACGATGAGGCTGACAATCGGAGTAAACGGAAGCCTGAGTATCGTCATGAGGAAGAAGCATATCCATCCTATTATAAATGAGTCGACCGTCTTACCGAGCACGAACTGGCTGAATATATGGTAGCACTCGCGGAGCGTCTCCATCATGACATCGCCGGCCTTCTCGGAGGCAACGCTGTAGAGCACTCTCTTGAAGCCTCTTGCGAGAAGCTTCTTGTCGGAGACCATATAGACACTGACGATGAAGGCAATGAGGACATTCAGAAGTCCCTTAACCACGGATATTGATGTGGTAAATATCATCGGCACTACGTCAGTGACAACTCTCTTGGAAAATTCCATGAGCTGAGGTGTTATGTTGTTAAGAAATTCATTTACTATGTCGTAATCAAAATCCGGGTGGTCTGTCTCGAACTTCATGAGACCTTCGTTAATATTGGCAATCCACCCCGGCACCTGATTCACAATCTCAGTGATGCTGGTTCCTATCTGCGGAAGAAGATACACAAACATAAGCACAACGAGTGCAACAACAAGCAGATATGATAGAAGAAGCGAAAGAAACTTGCGGGGTTTCTCGTGCTTTTTTAACGGCTTAATCTTTCCAAAGAGCTTGTCAAACAGCTTGACCAGCGGATTTATGAGAAATGCAATAAATGCACCCCACAGAAACGGTGACAGCACCGAGAGTGCCGAGTTGGCATGCCGTACAACATTGTCCCAGTCTATTACCGTCTTTATTATAAGTACACTTGCAAGCACAACAATTATGGCGTACAGGCATACCGTAAGATATTTCCGGTTCCATGTGAACTTCTTATGCCGGGCATTATTCACGGCATTATCCCCCCCACTGCTGTCATTTCCGTCGTTAGTAATCTTCTTTTCACTGTCTTCGTTCATAGAACCCATGCTTTAACCTCCGCTGCAACACCTTTTTTTGAAATTTTACACTCTTATGTATGGTTTTAGTATACACTCATAAAAAAACATACGCAACCCCGATTCCAATTTTTCCTTTATTTTCAAGGCTTTGCGGGCTTTTTTAAACCCACGCAAAATTTTTTTAAAAAAAATTGAAAAAAAAGCTTGCATTTTTTTCTGAGATATGTATAATAATATTTGTGCCGCGGATGAGACACAAAAAACTAAATAAAGTGAGCGCGATTAGCTCAGTTGGTAGAGCACCTGACTCTTAATCAGGGTGTCCAGGGTTCGAACCC